>Ga0316207_10000513_pt1 | contig 61272 bp, 47 predicted proteins | sample 6weekpyrite_MG_FD_204943 | JGI IMG/M metagenome (GOLD analysis project Ga0316207, IMG submission 204943) | Microbial mat bacterial communities from mineral coupon in-situ incubated in ocean water Damariscotta River, Maine, United States -... | ecosystem: Environmental > Aquatic > Marine >...
TTTGAAGAAAAAGCACGAGCAGATGTAACGCTTTATTCCATTATGGATGGTGTGATTACAACTGATTCAGATAATACTATTCAGTATTTAAACCCGGTTGCTGAAAAATTAATGGGTCTTAACTTGAAACAGGCTAAAGATACCCACTTAACTGATGCAATTCAGTTGATTCACGAAGATACGGGTATGCATATTCCTAGTCCAACGGTCGCCTGTTTAAAAAATCACCAGGTTGAGTTATTAGAAAACCATTCCGCTTTAATTAGAAATGATGGTATGGCTATCCCCATAGAGGCTACCGCAGCGCCTATGCGAAATGACAGTGGAGAAATTGTAGGTGCTGTAATGGTGTTTCAGGATGTAAGTCAGGAACGCAAGTTAAGTCGTCAGTTATCCTATCAGGCTAGTCACGATATGCTTACCGGCCTGTTTAATCGGCGCATGTTTGAAGAGCAGTTAGAAGCGGCGCTCTTGAATGTGGGTGTCGAAGATCGAAATCATGCTCTTTGTTATGTGGATCTTGATCAATTTAAAATAGTTAATGATACCTGCGGGCATGTGGCGGGTGATGAATTATTACGTCAATTGGGTGACTTACTGAAATCGTGTATCCGAGAAGGCGATACACTGGCTCGCCTGGGTGGAGATGAGTTTGGTTTATTGTTAGAAAATTGCTCTTTGAAAAAAGCCTCTGAAGTTGCTGAAAAAGTGAGGCAGGAAGTTAAAGAATTTCGGTTTGTTTGGCAAGAAAGAAGCTTCGAAATTGGTGCCAGTATAGGTGTAGTGGGCATAAATGCCGATAATATGGACCTGGCGACCATAATGGCATCAGCTGATATGGCCTGTTATGCAGCAAAAGATATGGGACGTAACCGGGTGCATGTTTATGAACCATCTGATGCGGTATTAACAGAACGCCATGGCCAGATGCATTGGGCTGGGCGCATAACGAAGGCGCTAGAAGAGCATAGGATGGTGCTATTTGAGCAGCCTGTAGTGGGAATAAAAGGCAATGAAGAATCTCCAAAACACTGTGAAATACTGATAAGAATGCGTGATGAAGAAAATGCGATTGTTCGCCCCGACGCATTTATACCTGCTGCAGAGCGTTATAATTTAATGCCAACGGTTGATCGATGGGTCATTGGGCAGGTGTTTGAGTATATGGGGTCGACCGGCTGTGATGGAATGAACAATGTAATCGCCATTAATCTTTCGGGGACATCATTGGCGGACGAGGGGCTGTTAAAGTATATTTTAGAGATGGCTGATAAACACAGTACCGATTTGAAGCGAATTTGTTTTGAAGTCACTGAAACGGCTGCAATTAGTAACCTGGCAAAAGCTTCCCAGTTTATAAAAGCATTAAAATCAAAGGGGTGCCGATTTTCTCTAGATGATTTCGGTAGTGGTCTTAGTTCATTTAGTTATCTTAAAAACCTGCCGGTTGATTACATAAAAATTGATGGTTCATTTGTTGTTGATATGATTAATGAGCCAGTAGACAGGGCTATGGTTGATGCCATAGTGCGAGTTGGGCATGTAATGCAGGTTAAGGTAGTGGCTGAGTGGGTTGAGAATGAGGAAACACTAGACTTGCTGAAAGAGATGGGCGTTGACTATGTGCAGGGTTATCATCTTGGGGTGCCGAAAGAGGTTATGATTGAGGTGGAGCATTCTTAGCGGTAATTAGTTGTTTTAACAGTAAAAATACACAGAGTACTAGTTTGTAGCTCTCTAGTAATTCATAAATAAATCATATTTTAATCACCCGTTTTAAGCTAATTTAAACAACATATTGATAACATATATCCTGTCTTGTTATTTAGTAGAATATGCTAATATTTTAATGAGAAAAGGCGGAAATATAGGTCTTTAATACCTGAATGACTTAATAGTTAAAGTCTTTGCATCAATCACCCAGATTGCCTATTATGTGCAAGTATTTAAACGGAACTATATTAGCGATTATTAATGAATAAAGTAATTATAAATAAATTACAGATATGTTTTAAGAATTTTTATCAGGGTCTCATCTTACTATTTCTTTCAAGCACGATTACTCTTGCAGCCCCTGCTGAGGTTGCACAGTCAGTATCTGTGTATAAGATTGGACCAGGTGATGTTTTATATGTTTCTGTCTGGAAAGAAGAGGGCTTACAACAGGAGGTGTTGATTCGACCTGATGGTGGTATGAGTTTTCCATTGGCAGGTGATTTACAAGCGGGTGGCAAAAGTGTAAATGAATTACAAAAACTATTAGCTAAAAAAATTAAACAATACATTCCTGACCCTGTCGTTACAGTATCTATCAAACAAATTCAAAATAATAAAATATTCGTGGTTGGGAAAGTGAATCGCCCAGGTGAATATATTGGTACATCTTATATTGATGTTATGCAGGCATTAGCTATGGCTGGTGGTTTGAATGCTTACGCTAGCTCTAATAATATTAAAATCTTACGACGTGTAAATGGCAATATTAAAAGCATGCTTTTTGAATATGATGAAGTTGCCGGCGGTTATAAATTAAAACAGAACATCATACTTGAAAGTGGTGATGTTGTCGTTGTTCCATAAAACTTAATAGAGTTGTAATTATGAGTTTTATGATTAATCAAATTCGAGTTGTATTTTTAACTGTGGGTGTATTATGTGCGCACACCATACAAGCTGCTGAATGGAAAACAGAACCCAGTATCTATTTACGGACTCAATATAACGATAATGTAAGAATGCGAACTGATATCAATAACCCAGAAGGTTCTTCGGGTTTCACAATTGATCCCAGAATTAAGTTTGCTGGTGAAGAGCAACAATTGTGGGATGTGTCTATAGATGCTAGAGGCAAGATTACACGGTTTCAAGATATAGAAGACGGTGATAGTGATAATATATTTTTTATCTTTGATGGAGGTAAACAAACTGAGCGTTCAAATTGGCGACTTAATACCAGTTACGAAGATAATTCAAACTTTGATACAGATTTTGATACAGAAACTCCCGATGCGGGTTTACTAGACGATCAAACACAAAGAAAAACAGCATCTATAACACCGTCAGTAAGTTGGAATATGAGTGAGGCGTCAAAATTAAGTCTTAGTTTGAATACAACAGACGTTACCTACGATAAGATAACAAGTTTATCGTATCAGGATTATGAAAATTCAAGCGCAAAACTCGCTATGTACTGGCTACCAGTTCAAAACCATAAAATTGGCTTTACCGCGAATTATTCTGAGTATGATAGCCCAGAAGCAAAGTTCTCATATGAACAAACATTATTGCAGGTCGATTATACCTACACAATCAATGCTACATCTAATTTAGGGATGTCATTTGGTGGACGTAAATTAGATTCTCTGTTAGAAGACGGCCAATTGGTAGGATGTGAAAATGTAGGCGAGTTTGAAGCACTTGGACAATGTTTGTTTAGTCCACCTGTTTTTGGCGATATTGAATCTAGCGATAAAGGTACGGTTGTTAGTTTATCTTATAAAAGTAAATCAGAAAGAACGTCGCATCATTATAAGAGTGGAAGAACTGTTCAGCCATCTAGTTTTGGAGCGGCTCAAGAGTTACAAAATGTAAGTTATCAATTCAGTATTAAAAATACTGAAAGGTTTACTACAGGCTTGATTTTGGATGTATCAAAGACTGAAACTTTGAGCGGAATAAATAACTCTGACTTAAATGATGCTAAACGTTACCGCTTTGAGCCCTCAATAAATTATAGACTTAATAAAAACTGGAATTTAAATATTTTATATAGATATTTAAGTATAGATAAAACAAAAATAAATGAAGAGAGTACGTCAAATGCTATCTTTGTTAATTTGTTTTTACACTGGCCCAAACTGGTCACAACATATTAGTAAGCTAAAGTAATGGAAGAACAAGAAAAGAGTATACAAGATTATTTAGCAATTGTTAGTCGCAGAAAAGCTACAATAGTTTCAACTGGCCTTATTGTGTTTTTAATGGGGCTAGTCACAGCGCTTATTTGGCCGCCAACTTATCGATCAGCTGCTACGATACTTATAAAAGAGCAAGAGATACCTACAGAATTAGTGCGTTCTACTGTTACTTCGTTTGCTTCGCAGCGGATACAAACGATTAGTCAGAGTGTAATGACTCGTCCAAATTTAATGGAAATTATTGAGAAGTATAATCTTTATGTAAAGGATAGAAAAAGAAAAACAACAGAAGAAGTGTTAGAAAAAATGCGGGATGATATTGGTCTTGATATGATCAGTGCGGAAGTTGTTGATCCTCGTACAGGTCGTCCTGGTGTTGCTACTATCGCGTTTACTTTGTCGTATGAAGGTAGTAATCCTGCTTCTACTCAAAAGGTAGCTGGTGAATTAACTAGCTTGTTTCTAGCTGAAAATTTAAAAACACGTAAAGATAAAGCGGCTGAGACATATACATTTTTAACAGATGAAACAAAAAAATTAGAACAAAAAATAACTGAATCTGGTATTAAATTAGCAGAGTTTAAAGAACGAAATACTCACTCCCTGCCTGATATGTCGGCAATGAATTTATCGATGTTAAATAGAACCGAGACTGAATTAGATTCTGTATCAGCAGAATTGAGAGCATTAAAAGAAAGGCAATTTTATCTGCAGAGTCAATTAGCACAAATTAATCCTTTAACTAATATGCGGTCTGCTACCGGTGAGTCAATACTCGATCCGTCCTCAAGATTGAAAGCACTTGAGTCTGAATTTGCAAGTCTATCTGCTAAATATTCAGACAAACACCCTGATATTATAAAAATAAAAAGAGAAATGTCAGGTTTACGAGAACAGACAGGGCAAGGTACGGATACGCAAGAACAAGCTAAAATCCTATCAAAAAAGCGTAGCGAATATGCGTTAGTAGAGAAAAAATACTCTTCAAAACACCCTGATGCCATTCGTTTAAAATCAGAAGTAAAGTCACTGGAACAGGCTATTGCTAAAAACTCTCAGCAAACGGAAACTCAGGTTTTAAAATTAAACCCGGATAACCCTGCATATATTTCAGTTCAGACTCAACTCAAAACGGTTGAAACTGAAATCAAATCAAATACATCAAAAAAAGCCAGACTTGATAAGAAGTTAGTGGATCTTGAAGAACGAATTTCTAAAAGTCCGCAAGTAGAAAAAGAATATATGATTCTTGCCAGGGAGCAGCAAAATGCTTTAGAGCGTTTTCAGGATATAAAAGCACGACAAATGGAAGCTGAGATAGGTCAGGAGCTTGAAAAGGAAAGTAAGGGTGAGTCTTTCGTGCTGATCGATCCAGCCCAATTTCCAGAAAAGCCAATTAAACCAAACAGAATAGCGATTGTGTTTTTGTCTCTTGTTTTTTCGATAGCTGCTGGATTAGGTGTTGCGATACTAAAAGAGGTAATGGATAGTTCAGTCAGAGGTATTAATAGTGTAAACAAACTGCTAACAGCTGCACCCTTAGCGGTTATACCTATTATATACAATACATATGATTTAAGAAAAAAACAGCGCATAAACAGGATAGTATTAGGCATGGTAGTAGGTAGTATTGTGTTTGTATTGCTTACTATTCATTTTTTCTGGACACCACTTGATGTGCTCTGGTTTAGAGGTTTACGTAAAGCTGAAAATGTAATGGGCGTTTAGAGAGATATATAATGGAACGTATTAAACAGGCATTAGAGCTAGCTCGTCAAGAGCGAATAAAAAACGGCGGTAGAGTTACAGGGTCTATCGCTAAGCCAGCAAATAACCAGCAGAATGTAGAAGATCAGGATATTAAATATACAAATACCCGTACTATATCTATGCCAGTTAGTGAGTTACGAGAAAAGCGTATTATTACTGAGCAGCAGAATAGTATTTCTGATGCTTATAGGGTGTTACGCACACAGGTTTTACAAAGGCTTAATGAAAAGAATTGGAACACCTTAGCTATAACTAGTCCTGGAGGTGGTGCGGGTAAATCATTAACTGCAATTAATCTTGCAATGAGTTTGGCGCGTGAGATCGATAATACAGTACTACTTATTGATGCTAATTTGAGATCGCCAAAATTAGATAAATATTTTGATTTTCATACTGAGTATGGGCTAAGTGACTATCTGTTACAAGATAAGCCTCTGGGTGAGATGTTGGTGCACCCAGAAGGTGTTTCGCGTTTTGTCGTTTTACCAGCAGGGAGAGCTATTGCAAATTCATCAGAAATGTTGAGTTCACCAAAAATGCAAAGATTAGTCGAAGAGGTAAAGCATAGATATCCATCGCGTATTGTGATTTTTGACTTGCCGCCTTTACTGGAAAGTTCGGACGCTTTGGCATTTATCCCTAATTCAGATACTACTTTGGTTGTTATTGAAGAGGGTAAAACGCAGATAACGGAATTAAAGCAGGCTTTTGAGTTGCTACAAGGTAATGAGGTGATAGGAACGGTTCTTAATAAAGCATATTCGACAGATAAAGATCATACAGGTTTGGCTATAAAACCAGGGTTTATATCAAAAATTATATCGAAACTTGTTAATAAAACTTCACGTATTAACTTAGCTCGGTGATGCATTAAATTCAATAATGAGCAGATATTTTGTGGTTGGCGCCATTAAATATAAAGTGGTATGAATGAGTTTTTTTATAAAAATAATTACACTTTATGTATTAGTTAATGTCGCATTAAAAGCGGATGTGAATAATAAAACTCTAGCTGTATTGATTAATGAGGGTGATCCTGAAAGTCTTGTGATTGGTAGGTATTACATAAAAGCCCGAAATATACCTGAGAGTAATGTGTTTTATTTGAGCTTTGAGTACGGTAATGAAGATTTATCAGTGCTTGAGTTTAATAAAATAGAAAAGCAGCTTAAAGAGAAAGTAGGTGATGAGATTCAAGCTTATGTTTTAGCCTGGAGAAAACCATGGCGAGTAAACTGTATGTCAATTACATCAGCGTTTACATTAGGTTTTGATGAAAGTTATTGTGCGAAAGGCTGCAATTTAACCAAATTTGTAGATTATTTTAATAGTTCTAGTCATTTCCCTTATCAAGACCATAAAATTAGGCCTTCTATGATGTTATCGGGAGGGAGTTTAGAGAGTGTTTTAAAGTTAATCGATAATGGTGTATCAGCTGATTATACAAGGCCAATTGGTACTGCTTATTTAATGAGTACAAGCGATAAGCAACGAAATGTGCGTAAAGTTTATTACCCGTCAATACGCAAAAACTTAAGCAATCTTTTTCAGGTTAGAGTTATTGAGGGTGATACTGTAAAAAATGCTAATGATATTATGTTTTATTTTACAGGGCTGAATAAAGTAAAGTGGGTTCACGAGAATAAATATTTACCAGGAGCAATTGCAGATCATCTTACATCAACAGGCGGACATTTGTTTGATGGAAATCAGATGAGTATTATTAAGTGGATTGATTCAGGTGTTACGGGTTCATACGGGACAGTGACAGAACCTTGTAATTTTGTACAAAAATTTCCGAACCCAGCAATAGTAATGAAAAAATATTTTTCTGGTGAAACATTAATAGAGTCATATTGGAAAAGCGTAAAAATGCCTGGTCAAGGGGTGTTTGTTGGTGAGCCTTTGGCTTCACCATTTAAAAGCTGTGGGTTAAAAGAAAATAAAAATAATCGTTTATTAAATTCAAGCATGCCAGAAATGAATCTTGTCATGAAGAGTTCAAGAAATTGTTATTAACTAGATAGAATAATGGCTTTGTAAATGAGTTTTTACCCGAGTTGTTAAACAATAACTCCAAATAATAGGATAAGTATGAAAATTTTAGTTACAGGTTCAACAGGTTTTATAGGTGTGCACTTATCCAAACGTCTTTTGGAAAGAGGAGATGTAGTCGTCGGTATTGATAATCTAAATGATTACTACGATGTTCAGTTAAAGCGCGACAGATTAAAACAGCTAGAAAGCTTTGAGAATTTTACTTTTTATCAAAATGGATATTTCTGACAAGGAAATGATGGCTGAGCTATTTAAGAAACAACAATTTAATCGAGTTATGAATTTAGCTGCTCAGGCTGGTGTACGGTATTCGTTAGAAAACCCTTTAGCATATGTTGATAGTAATCTTGTAGGATTTGCTAATATTTTAGAAGGATGCAGGCATAACAAAGTTGAGCATATAGTGTATGCGAGTAGCCCTGGTGTTTATGGCTCAAATACGGATATTCCATTTAGTGTGCATGATAATATCGACCACCCAGTTAGTTTATATGCAGCTACTAAAAAATCAGGTGAGTTAATAGCGCATACATATAGTCATCTGTATAGCTTACCTACTACAGGCTTACGTTTTTTTACTGTTTATGGGCCTTGGTGGCGTCCAGATATGTTACCTTCATTATTTGCAGGTGCTATTATTCGAGAAGAAGCTATTAATGTTTTTAATGAAGGTGAAATGAAGCGAGATTTTATTTATATAGATGATATTGTAGAAGGCGTTGTTCGAGTTATTGATAAAGTGGCTACATCTAACGAAAAGTATGACAAATCAGCTTCAGACCCAGCAACTAGTTATGCATTATAGAGTTTATAATATTGGGAATAATAAGCCTGTTGAACTGATGGGATTTATTGAAACAATTGAAAATGCGGTAAGTAAAAAAGTAGATAAAAAATGTTGGGCATGCAAGATGGGGATGTAGTTGCTACATATGCAAACATTGATACTTTGATTGATGCTGTAGGTTTTAAAACATCAACACCGCTAAAAGATGGCATTAAGAATATTGTAGATTGGTACAAGAACTATCATTCATGAGCTTATTGAATTTAAAACCGATTTTTTGATATTTAACACATTTATTTTTATAGACCGAAATATAGGATATATAAAGACAAAAGTTATGATTACCTTAAACGAAACTAAAATTGCGATTGTTGGATTAGGTTATGTGGGTTTACCCTTGGCTGTTGAATTTGGTATGAAGATGCCTGTCATTGGTTTTGATATAAATAGACCAAGAGTAGATGAGCTTAAATTAGGAACTGATAATACACTTGAAGTGAGTGATGATGAGCTTCAAGCTGCCGCTAAATTAGAATATAGTGCTGATATTGAGGACCTTCGACCGTGCAATGTTTATATTGTTACAGTGCCAACACCTATTGATAAATTTAAAAACCCAGACCTGTCGCCACTCGAAAAAGCCAGTCACATGTTAGGTGGTGTTATTTCGAAAGGCGATGTCATTATATATGAGTCAACAGTATACCCTGGGGCTACTGAAGAAGTTTGTATACCAGCTATTGAGAAAGAATCAGGTTTGAAATTCAATTTAGATTTTTATGCTGGATATAGCCCTGAAAGAATTAACCCTGGAGATAAAGAGCATCGTGTTTCAACAATTTTAAAAGTAACATCTGGATCAACACCTGAAATTGCTGATTATGTAGACATGCTTTATAACCAGGTAATTACTGCAGGAACGCATAAGGCTAGTTCAATTAAAGTAGCTGAGGCGTCAAAAGTAATTGAAAATGTTCAGCGTGATGTGAATATTGCATTAGTTAATGAGTTGGCACTAGTCTTTTCTCGATTAGATATTGATACCTTAGATGTGTTAGAAGCAGCAGGAACAAAATGGAATTTTTTACCTTTCAGGCCTGGCCTGGTTGGCGGTCACTGCATAGGCGTTGATCCATATTATCTTGTTCATAAAGCACAAGAGACCGGCTTTGAGCCTAAAATTATTCCTGCCAGTCGACAGACAAATGAATTCATGTCAGCTCATGTAGTGCAGGAAGTGATCAAAAAAATGTCCCAGAAAAAAATAAATATCGCTCAAGCTAACGTGTTAATTATGGGTTTGGCATTTAAAGAGAATTGTCCAGATTTAAGAAATACGAAAGTTGTTGATTTGCTGGATGAGTTAAAAGATTATTCTATTAATGCGGATATATATGATCCATGGGTTAGTCATGATGAAGCTAAACAGGAGTATGGTATAAGCTTGGTAGAAAAACCTGATGATGATAAGTATGATGCAGTTATTATTGCAGTGGCTCATGATAAGTTTATAGAAATGGGCGCGAATGGTATTAGATCTTTGGCTAAAGAATGCAGTGTAATTTATGATATAAAATACATTCTTAATGCTTCTGAAATTGATGGGCGTTTGTAATATTAAGTTTTACTTTGGATGTGTGTTATGGATTATTACGGTAAAAAATCAAACGTAAGTATGCTTTCACGGGAAGAAAGCGAGCGATTAAAAAAAGATATTCCTGTTAATTGCATGGTGACGTTAAATCAGCGTCATTTATGTGATCTGGAAATGATTTTAAATGGTGCTCTTAATCCATTGGCTGGCTTTATGAGTGAGGTAGATTATAACTCTGTGTTAGATAATATGACACTGAGCAATTCCCTTCTATGGACTTTGCCAATAACTCTTGATGTGTCAAAAGAACAGCTTGACGCATTTAATGGAGCAACAGAAATTGGTCTATGTGACCAGGAAGGCTTCATGCTTGCAGTTATGAAACTTCAGTCAAGCTGGATGCCTGACAAAAAAAATGAGGCCGAGAAAATTTACTCTACAAATAGTCAATTACACCCAGGTGTGAAATATCTTTTCACAGAGGTGAGCGACTATTATATCGGTGGTGAAGTAATTGGCATGCAGTTACCAACCCATTATGATTTTGAGTCGATAAGACATACACCAAAAGCTCTACGTGAAGACTTTAAAAAAATGGGTTGGGATAAAGTTGTTGCGTTTCATACCAGTAAACCTATGCATAAAGTGCATTACGATATAACCATAAACGCCGCCAAACAAGTAGGAGCTAATTTATTAATTCAACCAGTATCTGGTGTTGGTAAGCCAGGTGATTTAGCTTATTACAGTCGTGTGCACTGTTATCAAGCCATTATGAAGTATTATCCGAAGTATTTGGCTATGTTATCTCTTATACCGCAGGCAATGAGAATGGCAGGGCCTCGTGAAGCACTTCATAATATGATTATAAGACAAAATTATGGTTGTTCACATTTTATAATTGGACCAGAGCATGCGGCGCCGCCAGGTATTAGATCTGGTTGCGATAGATTTTATGAGAGCTACTCTTCACAAAAATTAATAGATGAGTACCATGGTCAATTAGATATAAAGATGGTACGTATTGAAGAGATGAATTATTCAGAGAAAAATGCAGCGTATATTCCCTGTGATCAAGCTCTTGACAATAAAACAGATGTTCTGGATTTTACTGAAAAAGATTTTAATCACACATTAGAACATGGCCAGCCAGTACCTGATTGGTACTCATTTCCGGAAGTTATAACAGAATTAAGTAAGATTAAATTGCCGCGTAAAAATAAAGGTATTACACTTTTTTTTACTGGTTTATCGGGGTCAGGAAAATCGACTCTTGCAAAACTGGTTTATGCTAAATTTATAGAGCAAGGTGATCGACCTGTTACACTGCTTGATGGTGATGTAGTGAGAAAAAACCTTTCAAGTGAGTTAACTTTTTCTAAACAACATCGTGATATAAATGTAAAACGTATTGGTTACGTTGCCAGCGAGATAACAAAAAATCGTGGTGTAGCAATCTGTGCACCTATTGCACCATATGAAAGAACCAGAGAGTCAGTAAGAAATGGAATTGAAGAGTTCGGTGCATTTATTGAAGTGTTTGTTGCGACACCTCTAGAAATCTGTGAAGGCAGAGATAGAAAAGGAATGTATGCAAAAGCCCGTAAAGGAATTATTAAAAACTTTACAGGTATTAGTGATCCTTATGAAGAACCAGAGAAAGCAGAAATTAAAATAGATACAACAGGTTCAAGCCCGATGGAGTGTGCGCAGAAAATTATGCTTTATTTGTTTAAAGAGGGCTATATTAATTAAAATGTTATTGTAATTTTTCTTTATATTTATGTTTATTGTGATTGTGATGTAAAAGCTTGTACAAATATGATGATTGGAACTTTAAAGTGTTAACATAAGTTGTTATTTACACACATTGCTTTAAAAAACAGATTCTATTCATAAAGTTTAAATGCAAGCTTTAATGCGCTTCTAGTTAAATGGGGTCATATAATCATTAATAGATATATTATGAATGAAAAAAATTAAGAAAATCAAATAGGACAAAACAATGATCATTCCCGTAATATTGTCAGGTGGTTCTGGCACAAGGTTATGGCCTTTATCGCGGGCTCTTCGACCTAAACAATTACTCAGTATGGTTTCAAACCATACCATGATTCAAGATACGGTTACTCGGTTATCAGGAATATCTGATTTATCGGATCCTATTATTGTTTGCAATGAAGAGCATCGGTTTACTATTGCAGAACAAATGCGTGAAGTAGGTATAAATACATCAGCAATTATTCTTGAGCCATTCGGGAAAAATACTGCACCTGCAGTAGCTATTTCCGCTCTACAGTCGCAAAAAGATGATAATGATCCTGTGCTTTTAGTTTTACCAGCAGATCATGTTATTGAAAATCAAATTGCATTTCACTCTGCGATAGAAACAGGTTATCAGGCTGCATTAGATGGTAAATTAGTTACTTTTGGTATTGTTCCTAATTCTCCTGAAACAGGTTATGGTTATATTAAAGCTGGAACAAAATTAGAAGATGATAAAGTATTTAGTGTTGGCAAGTTTATAGAAAAGCCAGATGCAACTACAGCTCAATCTTATCTAGATGAGGGAAGCTACTACTGGAATAGCGGTATGTTTATGTTTAAGGCATCTGTTTATTTACACGAGCTCGAATCTCATAATTTTGAAATGTATCAAAAATCAGTTGAGTCAATTGAATCAGCAGCTGTTGATATGGATTTTATTAGATTAAACAGTGAAGTTTTCTCAAAATGTCCATCTGACTCTATTGATTATGCAGTAATGGAAAAGACTGAGTCTGCTGCAGTGATTCCTGTAGATATGGAATGGAATGACATTGGCTCATGGTCAGCATTGTGGGAAGTTGGTGAATCGGATAATAAAGGTAATGTGACGCATGGTGATACATTATTGGAAGATACGAACAACTCATATATTCATGCTGATAGCAGACTTGTAACAACTGTAGGTTTAGATGATCTCGTTGTAGTTGAGACAGCAGATGCTGTACTCGTAGCTCATAGAGACAAGGCCCAGAATGTAAAGGAAATTGTTGCCCAACTTAAAAGATCTAATAGAGATGAAGCTGTTATACACAATAAGGCTTATCGTCCATGGGGTGCATACGAATGTATTGATCATGACTCGCGCTTTCAGGTAAAACGCATTACTGTCAATGTTGGGGCCAGGTTGTCTTTACAGTTACATCATCATAGGTCTGAACATTGGATTGTTGTGCAAGGAACAGCAAGAGTTACATGTGGAGAAAAAGTTTTTCTAATGGGTGAAAATGAGTCTACCTATATTCCATTGGGTGAAAAGCACCGCCTTGAAAATGCAGGTAAAATTCCACTTGAGTTAATTGAGGTTCAAACTGGAAGCTATCTTGGTGAAGACGATATAGTTAGATTCGATGATGTTTATGGTAGAGAAGATAAAAAGCATGAATAAAAAAATAGCTGTAGTAGGAACAGGTTATGTTGGTATTTCTAATGCTGTTTTGCTTGCTCAAAACAATGAAGTAGTTGCGTTAGATATAGTCGCAGAAAAAGTCGATATGCTAAATAACAGACTTTCACCAATTGAAGACAAGGAAGTCGAAGATTATTTAAATAATAAACAGCTAAATCTTAGGGCAACATTGAGTAAAGAAGAAGCATACAAAGATGCTGATTTTATTGTTATTGCGACACCTACTGATTATGATGTTGAAAATAACTATTTTAATACCAGTTCAATAGAAAAGGTAATAAAGGATGTAAATGATTATAAATCAACTGCAATTATGATCATCAAGTCAACTGTGCCTGTTGGTTTTACAAAAAAGATAAAACAACAATATCAGTGTGACAATATTATATTTTCACCAGAGTTTTTACGTGAAGGTAAGGCTTTGTATGATAATTTATATCCATCTAGAATTATTGTGGGAGAGAAAACTAAGCGGGCTGAAGAGTTTGCTGGCTTATTAGCTCAAGGCGCAATTAAATCTGATATACCGATACTGTTTACAGATTCAACAGAAGCAGAAGCAGTTAAGCTTTTTTCAAATACATATCTTGCTATGCGTGTAGCATATTTTAATGAGTTGGATACATATGCGCAGGTGCATGGGTTGAACACTAAACAAATAATAGAAGGTGTTGGGCTGGATCCCAGAATAGGTAGCCACTACAATAATCCCTCATTTGGATATGGTGGATACTGTTTACCTAAGGATACTAAACAATTAAAAGCTAATTATCAGGATGTACCCAGTAATCTCATACAGGCAATTGTAGATTCAAATACAACGCGTAAAGATTTTATTGCTCAGTCGATAATCGATAAGGGTCCTAAAATAGTAGGCATTTACCGCTTAATTATGAAGAGCGGATCAGATAATTTCAGGGCCTCATCAATCCAGGGCATAATGAAACGAGTAAAATCAAAAGGCATAGAGGTTGTTATTTATGAACCAGTTTTGACAGAGAGTGAGTTTTATAGATCTCGTGTGATAACGGATCTTGAGAAGTTTAAAGAAATGTCAGATGTTGTTGTAGCGAACCGTTTGTCGGATGATATTTTAGATATACAGGAAAAAGTAGTAACAAGCGATTTGTTTGGTCGTGATTCGTAGTTAAGCGAGATCTAAATTAAGATTTTTTCTTTGAAGATGATATAGTAAAGGGAATTTGTATACCTCATCCACAAAATAAGCAAAGACTTATATTTATGGTGGTAGAAAATTAACTTATGACAGGAGTAGTAAATTCAATATTTTGATTACAAACCTCTTAAAAAATATTAAAAATATTATAGTCAAATTTAAAGCGTCGACGTATATTTTAAATGTTGAACAATTACACTCATAGTCACCTCTGGTGAAATTATTAGAATAGATTTAAGGGCATTGCAATGGTTAAAAAAGCATTAATAACAGGAATAACAGGTCAAGACGGTGCATACCTGGCTGAGTTTCTTTTAAATAAAGGTTACGAAGTTCACGGTATTAAGCGTCGTGCTTCATCATTTAATACCGATCGTGTAGACCACCTGTATCAGGACCCCCATGAAGAAAAGCAAAGGTTTTTTCTTCACTATGGTGATTTAACAGATTCAATGAATATAGTGCGTCTCGTGCAGCAAATAGAGCCAGATGAAATATATAATCTTGGCGCGCAAAGTCATGTAGCTGTTTCTTTTGAAAGCCCGGAGTATACTGCAGATACGGTTGGAACTGGTTCGCTTAGAATATTAGATGCTATTCGTATCTCGGGCTTAGAAAAGAAAACCAGATATTATCAGGCATCAACATCTGAGTTGTACGGTGAAGTTCAAGAAATACCTCAAACAGAAAAAACACCATTTTATCCTCGCTCACCTTATGCGGTAGCTAAGCTATATGCCTACTGGATTACAGTAAACTATAGAGAAGCCTACGGCATGTATGCCTGTAATGGAATTTTATTTAATCATGAGTCACCTATACGTGGTGAAACATTTGTAACTCGAAAAATCACTCGAGCGATTTCACGAATTAAATTAGATTTACAGGAAAAATTATACTTAGGTAACTTGAGTGCTAAGCGTGATTGGGGGCATGCTAAGGACTATGTTGAGATGCAATGGTTGATGTTGCAACAGGATGATCCTGAAGATTTTGTTATTGCTACTGGAGTTCAGTATTCAGTTCGTGATTTTGTTAATAAAGCAGCTTTAGCTGTTGATATAGAAATGGAATGGAAAGGAGAAGGAGTTGACGAAAAAGGCTACAACAAAGCAACAGGTGCATGCATTGTTGAAGTGGACCCTCGTTACTTTAGACCAACAGAAGTTGAAACATTATTAGGTGATCCGACTAAGGCAAAAGATAAATTAGGCTGGGTACCGAAAATCACATTACAAGAAATGGTAACTGAAATGGTTGAAAATGACATGATGATAGCTAAACGAGATTCATTATGTAAAGAAGCCGGTTTTAAAACTAATTCTTATTTTGAATAATGGTAGAGTGGATATTAAGTTATTTTGTATTTATCAAAATATGTCTGGGTGTTTTTTCAGATTAGGGTTATAAAAAAGTGAATAAAGAAGATAAGATTTATATAGCTGGTCATCGAGGTTTGGTTGGTAGTGCAATAATAAGAAACCTTGAGAGTAAAGGGTTTAATAATATTGTTTGTAAAACAAGCAGTGAACTTGATCTGACAAGCCAGGCAGACGTTAATAAGTTCTTTGAAATAGAAAAACCAGATTATATTTTTCTTGCAGCTGCAAAAGTGGGAGGAATTCATGCAAATGATACTTACCCAGCCGATTTTATTAGAGATAATTTATTAATACAAACAAATGTAATTGATGCGGCATATAAAAACAATGCTAATAAATTATTATTTTTAGGTTCTTCATGTATTTATCCAAAATTTGCACCACAACCTATGAAAGAAGAGCACTTGCTCACCGGTGAACTCGAGCCTACAAATGAATGGTATGCAATAGCTAAAATTGCTGGTATTAAAATGTGTCAAGCATATAAAAAACAACATGGGTTTAATGCAATTTCGATAATGCCTACAAATCTCTATGGGCCAGGCGATAACTTTAACTTAGAGAACTCGCATGTTATGCCTGCTTTGATTAGAAAGTTTCATGAAGCAAAAATTAACAACTTGCCCGTAGTAGAAATATGGGGAACAGGGTCACCAAAACGTGAGTTTTTACATGTAGATGATATGGCAGATGCCTCTGTCTTTCTAATGGAAAGCTATGAGGGTGAGGGGTTTGTAAATGTGGGGGTAGGAGAAGATGTTAGTATCAAAGAGTTGGCTGAAACTGTAAAAGAAGTTGTTGCCTATCAGGGAGACTTAATATTTGATACTTCTAAACCTGATGGTACACCAAGAAAATTATTAGATGTTTCGAAATTGAATGCACTAGGTTGGAAATCCCATACTGAATTGAATAAAGGAATTATAGCTACATATCAATGGTTTTTGAGTCAGAACGATTTATACCGATCATGATTTGATCAATATAAATTATAAATATTTAATATGAAAGTAATACATGTAATTAATGATTTGTTTGCTTATGGAGGTACTCCTAAAAAGCTTAAATATTTAGTGAAATACTCAGATAAAACCAAGTTTCAACATGTTTTTATTTGTATTAACAGAGCTGATGTTTTAGTTGATTTTGGTGATTTACCTGTTGAAATTCGTCATGCAGATGGAAGCCTTTATAAAGCACTGCAGTTGATTAAAAGTGAAATAGTTAAAACACCTACGGTTATATGTGTGCACTTTTTTAAAGCATTTATAACAGGGGTTATTGCATCAATATTATATAGACTGCCTTTAATTAATAATGAGCATGGTTCTGCTTACTATAGAACAGGCTATAAAAAATATTTAATGCGGATATTTAGATTTGTACCTAAGGTAACGATATGTAATTCTAATTACGTATTAGGTACGATTAATGATCAATTTAAATTCTCAAGATCTAAATTAGAAGTTGTTTATAACCCAGTTGAAAGAAGAAAAATTAATGACGTTAATCTTCATTTAAAGAAAAATAATCATTCGTTATACCTAGGTCATGTAGGTGGGTTTATACCTCAACGTGATCAAGTTATTCTAGTGGATGCGTTATCAGCACTACGCAAAAAAAATATAGATGCATATTTAGTGCTTATTGGCGATGGTCCAGAACGAGATAACTTAATTCAAAGAAGTTGTGATCTTAATGTATCAAAGTATGTAAATTTGATTGGCTATACTGAGAATATAGGAGATTGGTTAAATGAATTTGATATTTATATAAATCCAACATTAGATGAAGGTTTCGGGATTGCTGTAGTTGAAGCTATGTTAGCAAAAGTACCAGTTATAGCTGCAGCAGCTGGTGCTCACAATGAAATTATCGAAGATAATATAAATGGTTTATTGTATGAACCAAATAATTTAACTTCATTGGTTGATAAAATTGAAAATTTATATGGAGACTCATCAGCCTGTGACACTATTATCAAGAATGCAGTCAGTATTGCAGAAAATAATTATTCACCAAAAGTATACTCTCAAAAGTATCATGATATCATCGATAATATGAAGGCTGATTGAATCGATATGATAACCAAAAGTGCTAAAAAAGTTGTTTTTTTAACTAATATCTTGCCACCATATAGGCTTTCAGTATTTCGCTTGCTTAGTAAATCATATAGTGAGTTCAAAGTTTTATTATCAGCAAACAATGAAAAGAATAGAAGTTGGAAAATAAACACATCTGGAATAGATGTTGAAATTCAAAAAAATATATCTTTAATTGGTAATAATAAACATCCTATTGGTTTTGATGAAAAAGGAACAATACATATACCTTTTGATACTGTAACTAAGCTTTTCACAATAAAACCAGATGTGATTGTCACTGCTGAGTTCGGATTGAGAACCTTATTTGCTTCAGTTTATAAGTTGTTTATTCCTAAGTCAAAATTTATTGTCTACGCCGATTTATCTGAGCACACGGAAGGAGGAAGAGGCGTTTTAAGAAGGCTGATCCGTAAGTATATCTTATTGTATGCATCTTCTGTGATTGTTAACGGAAGTGCTGGTGAGCGGTATATAAGAAATACTCTTAAATATAAGGGAAATATATTTAAAGTGCCTTACCCCTCAGATAGTGTTTTTATTGAAAATCATAATGTGAAAAATAATGTTGTTAATGATGTTGATGGCTTGCTGACAATTAATCTTCTATATGTGGGGCAGTTAATTTCTAGAAAAGGGATTATTCAATTTGTTAAACAACTGGAGGAATACAGTAGCAATAAACAGCTGCGCTTTAACTTGATATTAGTTGGTGACGGTGATCTTAAAGACAATATTTCTAGTCTGTCTAGTGATAAAATATCAATAAAATGTAAAGGGCAGATAGAATATAGTGAGTTGTTTAAATTTTATTTGAAAACAGATATCTCTATTTTACCGACCTTGGCTGATACTTGGGCTCTCGTTGTTAATGAGTCTATGTCATGTGGTGTTCCTGTGTTGGGTAGTAAGTATAGTCAAGCAGCAGAAGAAATGATTAATCATAGGCATAATGGTTGGCTCTATGATCCTCTTTCTAAGGAGGGCTTCTCTAATGTTATGGATGAAATAACTGTTGATGTTTCTTCTAAACTCGATGAGATTTCATCAAATGCACATGAAACGGCTAAAAATATATCGGCTAATTATGTTTCTCTAAAAATGATTGATGCAATTAATGGTTAATTCAGTTTGTGATAATTGATTTTTTTTTGCTATGTTGTTATAGAGATTTAGCATTGAAGAGAGCTTGTGTTTAAGTTTTTACCAAATATTAAAAATATTCTAGTTTAGTATAGGGCTGATTTATAAGTAGCTAAAGATGGTATGTTACTAAAAATATCTATCTTGTACATTAATAAATAAAGATTAAAATTGATAGATTTTTAAAATATTATAACGAAATACTTGATATATAAAGTTGAATATATATGTCTATGATCACGAGTTTTGTAACAAAACTTAGCATATTGTAATTTATAATGGTGAAATATGAATGAAAATGATCATCTACCAGTTTTAATAACTGGGTTAGTAAGGTTTGGTACATCATGGACTGGAGAAATGATATCGTTTGCTGATAATACTTGCCAGTTGTTTGAGCCATTTCATCCAGATCACCCATGTGTTTTTGGTGATAAAAAAATAGGCTATCACTTCCCAGATAGTAATTATGATATTCATGAAATGAAATCTTACGTCGAGAATTTATTGCAAAGCAAGTATTTTCTATTTAATGAACTGTCCTGTGCGCGTAGTATTAAAGATGTAATAAGAGTGTTTTACAGGTATTTTCCTTTGAAATTAAAATGTCTGGTCTCTAAACCAAGCGTTTTAATTAAAGACCCTTATGCGTTTTTTTTGGCTGAGTGGTTAGAAGAAGAGTTTAAGTTTAAAAACGTGGTATTAATAAGGCATCCAGTTGCATTTGTAGAAAGCTTTACTAGAAATACGAGTTGGGATCGGCATTCTATTTGTAATTCATTAGTCAGCCAACAATCCTTGTTGAATAAGTATGACTTGATCGAGTTCGAATCTGATTTGATTAAATTTGCAGAGATGGAAATAGAGATTAAGAAAACTAAGAGTGTCGGTTTTAATGACGATATGATTCGTTTTGAGAGAGCGTCTTTGATATGGAATATTTTCGCGAAAACTTATACAGAATATTGTAATAAACATAATTGGATCTTTCTTAAATATGAGGAGTTAGCATCAAATCCTGTTGAGTCATTTAAAAAGGTATATCAAGAATTAGGATTTGAATTTACAACTAGTCAGCAAGTAAAAATACAAAATTATTGCTCTGGAGGTAATAAAGTTAAATCTGATAAGTTTGTGGATTTAAAGAGAGACTCTAAATCACTTGTAAGATCCTGGGAAAAAAGAATGGATGAAAAAAATATTGAGTATATAAAGAATTTAACTAAAAAGTACGGTGAATCAATATATATGAATGAGTTTTAAGTATTTATCTCTTTTGTATCAAGTAATATAATTATGAAGAAAGTTGAAGTTGCTTTAATTGTTAAGAATAATTCTATGTTTAATGTGACTTCTTAAATGTAAGTAAGTAAATTCTTTTTGCTAAATGGTATATATTAAAAATTCCTAAATATTTACATAAGTAAAAGTGTAATAGCAGGTAGATAGTGAAAGTAATTATGTTGATGATTGTGCTTTCGGATAAATTAACTAAAAAAATGTACCCAAGCATGAATAAGAATAACATTTTTAAATAATCAAAAGTTCTAATTCCTTTAAATAATACATTAAATACGACTATGTTTATTATGCTAAATAGACTAAAGGATGCCAGCAAGACATAAACAGCTGCATAGTGTTTGTACTGAATTGTCAATTCATATAGAAGGAAGCTGGAAATGATGATTATGCATTGGAGAATTGCGCTATAGATGGATTTACCAGACGCTTCAATAGTCTTGTAAAGTGGTTCTGTCAGATAGTAAATTGCCAGAGATAAAAACATATAGGGTAGAATTTCTGCGGTATTTTCGTGTCCAGTTCCAAGCCATAATTGTATTAATTGAGATGAGAATATGAAGAAGAATACAGAGCTAGGTATCAGGAAGGCTATGTTGTAGTTGCAAAATGGTGGAATGATTTCGTTTAACTTGTCTTTATCTTTAGATAGTAGTGCGCTGGCTGAAAATACGCTTTGTAATGGGGTTTTTACTATTGAAATCGCTTGAATACTTAGTCTATATGATAGTTCGAAAATAGTAACAGCAACTAAATCTGTATTTCTAGCAATTAATATTTTAAGTATTGGCTCTCTCATTGCGATTGCTATTGTGGCGACATGGATTCCTGAACCATATTTCAACATGTCAAAAATATATTTTTTTGATAAGTACTGATGTCTAAATTTTATATACTTATAATCTTTCTTAGCTTTTATGTAGTACATTAAATATACTATTATATTTGGTAATAAGCTTGCTAGAGCCAGGTTGTATATAGAAGCGGATATATTAAGTATAAGTATGGTAAATATAAAATTTGTAATTAACCAGGCTATCATCGTATAGTGTGAATAATATATTTGTTGGTGAGATTCAATTAAAGCTTGGTATGGAGTTGCTATAAACCTAAACCCAAAACTTATAGCAATAGTTATTAGAACAAAAGATGTTTTATCAACACTTTCTGCTGGTACTTGAAGAATGCTGCTGGCGAAATATTCCGATAGAAGTACAGTTACTGTTATTATAACAAATGTAATAAATGAAAATATTGCAGTAGCATTAACAAAATAAAATGATTGTTTTCGTTTGGATTTGATGTTTTTGGCTAAGTGATAAATTAATGCATTTTTAAACCCAAAATCACTTAATACTATTAGACTAATTATTATTGTGCTAAAAGACCAAATAGCAAAATCTTCGACACCTAGTTTTTGCAATACAAAAGGTGTCAAAATAAGATAAATAGGTATTGCTATTACGACACGTACTATTCCAATAATAGATGACTTGAAAATGTTGTTCTTTATTTCTATTATCTTCATAGTGTTACTTTAATGTGACAGATTTAAACGATTTAGTATCAGCTATGTTGTTGCATTTTTGTTTTATAGGCTTTTTGTATATATTGATTTTTTTTTCAATAAAATATTGTCTTTCAGTAAGTCCTAATGCAATCATATATGGTAACAAAGCGAAACTATTAGTTAGAGGGGCATGAACAGGCTGTACTATTAAAAATATAATAGTTATTGAGGCGCATGTCAGTGCTCTAGCTTTCAAAGAATCGGATACGTCCTCTTTACTCATTCTAACTAAAATGATGGCAATATACACGAAAGTTAAATATAAAATTACACCACCTATATAGCCAAATTTAATTGTTACATCAAGTGTGCCTTTGTCTATAAAACCAATCAAATCACCTATTAAGCTTTTTCTTGCTTCTAGTCCAAATTTTGAGTCTTTATCAATAAAACCATATCCTGTTAATGGCATATTGTCTCTTAAAATATAACGCCCTTTTGCGTAAGCATCCCTTCCGGCTAAGGCTCCGCCAGACTGGTCACTAATTTCTGATATTCCAGATGTTATGAATTTTTCAGTTAGCTCGGAAAGAACTTTGTCATCACCTAATGTAAGAGTAAGAATAAGTATGCCAAGTATAGTAATAACGCCAGATATGATTGCTTTAGATAAATATTTATACGAGTCTTTTCCCTGAAGAATTAAGATTAATGGTATAACTGCAATAGATGCTAGGAAGTAAGATCTAAAAAATGTTAAAAATAATCCAATAACACCAACGTATAACAAAATGTAGGAGTTCTTGATTTTAAATATTACCTGATATAATGAAGTAAATAATAGTAGGAGTATAAAAGGCCAGAATGGAGGGTATACTTTCCAGAATACGAAGAATTCTTTTCTAAAACTATAAGTAAGTATGCTGCTTAGGGCTGGAGCTGCAATTTGAGCAACAGACTCAACTATTGTGTAGTATATTCCTGTTGCAATTAAGTATTTCCAGGCAATATCTATATCTTTAATTTTTCTTATATAGAGGAAAGCTGAGAAATACCATAAAATCATCATAAACTCTTTCGATGATTTAAATGAATAGAATAGAGTAGAATGATCTCTTAATACAGGTATTATTATTCCATAGCAAAGAAGCGACAGAAGTATCAAAATCGGTATTTTTAGTTTTGTGTTATTTAAATCTTTTATCTTACTTACAGACATTAATATGCTAAACATAATTAGCATCAAAAAAAGAAGGTGAATATCGAAAAGCCCTCTAGCTGTAAAGGATAATGGGTCTACAAAGCCGAGAAAGCTTGAGCACATAAGTATTACGACAAGAAAAATATTGGATCTATTTAATGATAGTAAAATTCCGCCTACTAATAATATTGATATTAGGGCTGTGATAATTGATATGTTCATATATAAAAAATGTTAACGTGTAGGCCAGTTTGTTTTTGATGGGGTTGAAAAAGCATCATTAGATAAGCTTTTTACTTGTTCATCTGACATTTGGTGAAGTAGGTAAACTGCAAAGCCAGATCTTGGCCATTTATTTCTTGAGAAATTAACATACTTATTTACGATATTACCAGGTCTTCTGATAGCAGAACCATTAATAATATCATAATTGGCAAATAGTGGGATGAAACTCTGTTTAGTTTTAAGGCTATTGTATATTCTATCTGCTTTTTCATAGTCCATTTTTTTATTGTAATCCATACTAAATATTACATCGATTAATCCACTGTTGGCCCATGCTACAGAGTTTCTACCATTCAAAGGTCTTCTCTCACCTGTTGGTGTGGGGTGTGCATCAACGCTTATGATCAGGTTAGGTTTTATTTTTTTTGCGCTTTTTGAAAAATTTTCTACAATATCGTTAATAGCATAATCTTGCCAGGATTGAATGCGTTTTCTTGAGTCACTAGATATAAACCTTAAGTAGTAATCTTTATTAAAGTCATGAGATGTGGTTTCATGGTAGTTGCGTATGCAAAAATCTGAATCACAAATACCCATCGTTCTAATATAGTCAAGGTTTATACCGTCAATATCATAATTGTTCACCACTTCCATTAATAAATTCTTAATAAAAGTTCTGAATTGTGGTAAGTGTACATTGTATGCGTTTTTTGGTGTACCAGTATCATAATATTCTGGGTATTCATTATCTTCTCTTCGTGTTATGACTAGACAAGGATGAACTTCAATACCAAGCTTATGTGCTTCTGATATTAAATATTCTAGTGGGTCGTATGAACCATCTAGTGTTTTTTTAAGGCGATCGTGTAAATGTGCATTTTTAGAGTAAAAAAATGTTCCTTTACCATGCCACACATATGGTACATATGTGTTGAAGCCAGCTGATTTAATTTTTTTCAATATTTTGTCTGTGTTTTCTTTCGAAGTAGCCCACATGATGTCAGGGTCAAATATGACTCTGTTCTCGAGCGTTTTATCAGAACTGTTCTTTTTATGGCTGTCAATATCTAGCCATTTGATTTTGTTTTTAGAGTTTGAGCTGTTGTTGTATTTAGGGTTCATATAATAATCAAATATTTCATCTCTGCTCAGAGCGTAATTAAATATCTCTAAATCTGCAATCTCACCTATAAATGATCGCTTTCTTTTATCAGTAGAGCCTTTATCATTACCGATATGCAGAGGTCCTTTTGAAGTGTAATCTATTTTTTTATTATACTTGCTCTTTGCAACCAATATACCATCTACATAAATCTTGCAATATCCTTTAACTCCGCTTTTCCATACTGCAGTTACCATAGACCAGGAGGCTATGTCCAAATTGTAGTAGATGGAACAGTGAAACTGTTCTTGGTTATTTACAACAAAAAATATACTGTTGCTACTAACTTGTTCCCACCACCCGTGGGATAGAGCCAAATAGCCATTTTTTTTGTCCTCCCAGCGAAAAGTTAGTATTGGTTTGGATTTTTTTTCAGACTCCTTTGATGGTTTTATCCAGGCATTAATACTTCCTGTGGCCGAAGAGATTGGAGGGTTTGGCTTCAGTGAAACAGATGATGAATTTGTTAGTGATAATGGCGTATTTAATATTAGCTGTTTATGAGTATCGGCACATATTGAATTTGAGTTTAAAATCAAGCATATTGTACAAAAATATATTTTCAGTAAGTGATTCATTAGCGCCTTTTATGGTGTTGTTTCAAAAGTATTTTTTATGAGTGGCAAGATTATATATATTCATTAATAATAAAGATGGTGTGTTTATTTCGTATATCTATAAATAATATAAGTGGTATTTAGTTGTTCTGATTTATAAAATATTCATAATAATATCAATATTTCGATCACTTGTATTAAAAATGTTTGTTTCCTTTAAATATTCGTAAATTCTTTGCGGTTTTATTACCTGTTTGACATGTTTATGTACTAAAAATGGCCCTTTATTTGTTTTAATATTGACGTTAATATTGTAAGCTTTGTGACTTGTGTATATCTTATAAAAACTCTATATAGTGGGGTTTTAATCGAATATAATAAAGTGCTTATATTTGGTTGGAATTTATATGATTGATTATTATTTTGCTATAACAAAGGGTTCTGATGAGAGTATTATTAGCACACTGCTTTTATAGGTCAAGTGCTCCTAGTGGTGAGGATGCTGTTTATCTAATTGAGAAGGAATTGTTAAAATCTAAAGGAATAGATGTTATCTCTTTGGAAAAATATAATGATAATATAGATTTTTCAACGTTTACTAACAAAATTAAAGTTGCAATAAATACTACATGGTCTCAGTCAAGTTATAAGGAAGTGGATCGTTTATTAAAAAAATATAAACCAGATATTGCTCATTTTCATAATACTTTTCCTCAGCTATCACCTAGTGTATATCAGGCTTGTTATGACAATGGAGTCCCTGTAGTTCAAACGTTGCATAATTATCGTACTGTTTGTCCTGGGGCAATGTTATTACGTGATGGTAATTCATGCGAGCTTTGCCTTAATAATTCATTTGTACCATATAACTCTCTTAAGTATAGATGTTATCGAGATTCGTTTGCCGCAACAGTGCCGTTAGCAACGATGATCGCTTTTAATCGATTTAAAGGCTCCTTTAATACCTGTGTAAATAGATATATCGCTTTAACTGATTTTGCTAAAGATAGATTTATTAGGGGTGGATTGCCTGCGAATAAAATTGTCATTAAGCCAAACTTTCTCTCGATTGATACTAATAAGTTTTATAAGAAAGAAAACTATGTAGTATTTGTTGGTAGGTTAAGTGAAGAGAAAGGTATCCAAACACTGCTACAGGCTTGGCATAAAATAGTGGGAGTTAAGTTAATTATTTTAGGTGATGGACACTTAAGAGAAAAGTTGGAAAAAATGTCCATAGAACAGGGTATTAATGTGGAGTTTCTTGGTTTTTGTTCACATGATGAAGTCATCGAAATTGTAAGAAAAGCACTAATACAAGTAATACCTTCTGAATGTTATGAGGGTTTTCCAATGTCGGTATTAGAGGCTTTTGCATGTAGTACACCTGTTGTTGCAAGTCGGCTAGGTAGTCTACAGGAAATAGTAATTGATAATTATTCTGGTATGTTATTTGAGCCGAAAAGTGTAGGGGATTTATCTGAAAAAGTTAATGCTCTATTAGTTAATGATGAAAAAAGAATTGAATTATCCTTAAATGCGAAAAAAATTTTTGATCAAAAGTATACAGACAATGTGAACTTTGATGTATTGATGCGTATTTATAATGAATCAATAACTGATATTGGAAATAGTTTAACTAGTGCTGAGAGTTGTTAATGTTATTTTTCTGTTTTTTGAGCTTTAAGTTATAATTTATATGACCGACTTGTCTAAGCGAGTGGTGTATTTTATAGATATGGTGGTGTTTTTGATATGAAAAAGAGTGTGAATATTCTAGGTTTTAAGACAAGTTCCTCGGGAGTTTCTGGTGATATAGAGTTAGCATGGAATATTGTGAAATCTGGTGCTACTGGAAAATATGTGGCTTGTACTAACCCTCATTCTATTGTTGTTTCTACAAAGGATAGATATTTTAGAGAGTCACTTAGTCAAGCTGATATTTTGTTACCAGATGGTATCGGAATTGTATTGGCAGCAAAAATATTAGGTCTCGATTTAAATGAGAGAGTCGCAGGTTCTGACCTTTTTCAAGGCCTTTCAGAAAAAGCAAATAATAGTGGAGGTTTAAAGTATTTTTTTCTAGGGTCAACAGATGAAGTGTTGAAGAAAATAGCTAAACGATTGAGTGAAGACTATCCAAATATCACTATATGTGGAGTTTTATCACCACCTTTTAAATCAGAGTTTTCTGAAGAAGATAATGTAGAGATGATTGATATGATAAATAAAGCTAAACCTGATGTATTATGGGTTGGCTTAACGGCACCAAAACAAGAAAAGTGGATTTATCAGAATAAAGATAAGCTAGATGTTCCTTTAATGGGGGCTATAGGTGCAGTGTTCGACTTTTATGCAGGCACAATAAAACGATCTCCGGAATGGGTATGTAAAATGGGGCTTGAGTGGTTGCCACGTTTATTTAGGGAGCCGCGTAGATTGTTTAAAAGAAACTTTATTTCGAGTCCCTTGTTTCTTCTTATGGTATTTAAAACAAAATTAGGCTTAATGAAAGGCTAAGTGTGAGTTATGACTGATAAAAAAACGCTAAATATTTTTAGAGAAAGCGCCGTACTGATTGTTTTGGGCCTAATTGCACTGGCTTTGTTGGTATTTATTTATCAAGAAGGTTTGTCGTATATGGTAGAAATGTGGGATGCCAAAGAAGAATACGGTCACGGTTATATAATTCCAGCGATAACACTATTTCTAATTTGGCAGAAAAGTGACATGTTAGAGTTAATGGATTTTAATGGTGCATGGGTTGGTTTTGGTTTTGTTGTTCTAGGTTTTATGTTCTTTTATATGGGCGAGTTAAGCTCAATTTATACAGTAATTCAATATGCCTTTATATTTACTTTATATGGAGTTTTATTATCGTTGATGGGGTGGAAAGCATTTAAAGTTATTTCTGTACCACTAATCATTTTATTGTTCATGATTCCGCTCCCTAATTTTTTATTATTTAATTTATCAGCTCAACTTCAATTAATTTCATCTGAAATCGGAGTAGCGGTAATTCGGTTATTTGATATAAGCGTATTTCTAGAGGGCAATGTAATTGATTTAGGTGTTTACAAGTTACAAGTAGTGGAGGCATGTAGTGGTTTAAATTATTTGTTTCCACTTATGACTTTGGCATTTATTTCCGCTTATTTCTTTACCGGAGCCATTTGGAAGAAATCTATCATATTTTTGTCATCTATACCGATTACAATATTAATGAATAGTTTTAGGATTGGTGCAATAGGTGTAACTGTTGAATACTGGGGACCTGAAATGGCAGAAGGGGTGCTTCACGATTTTGAAGGGTGGGTAGTATTCATGTGCTGCATTGCTATACTTATTGGTGAAATGTGGCTTCTAGCTCGAATTGGTAAAGATAAGTTGCCCTTACGTGAGGCATTTGGTCTGGACTTTCCTGAACCGACACCTGAAGATGCAAATATAATCTATCGTGGAATACCTAAGCCTTTTTATGCCTCCATAGCTATTATTATTCTAGTTGCTGCAAGTGTATCTGTGTTACCTGAGCAAGTTGAAATTGAACCAGATAGAAAAGCTTATGTAGATTTTCCATTAGAAATAGAGGGCTGGCAAGGAAGAGTCGGTTATCTAGAGCAAATCTACATTGACGCATTAAAATTATCAGATTATGTCATGAATGATTATAAAGATAATGATGGGGCTTCTGTGAACTTCTATTCTGCCTATTACTCATCACAAAAGAAAGGTGCTTCTGCTCATTCGCCTCGTTCATGTATTCCAGGAGGTGGGTGGCGTATTACTAGTCTCACTCAACACAATATAGAAGATGCTAAAATAGATGGGGTTCCATTTGAAGTGAATCGTCTTGTTATTCAAAAAGATGAAACTAAGCAACTGGTTTATTACTGGTTTCAGCAACGAGGCCGTATCATCACGAATGAATACATGATGAAGTGGTGGCTTTTTTGGGACTCCATGAATGACCACCGTTCTGATGGTGCCCTAATGCGCTTAACTACTGTACTACAACCTGGGCAAGACCTGTCAATTGCTGATAAGCGACTAGAAGATTTCAGTCGAAAGATCGCACCACGAATACCTGAATTTGTACCTGGTAAATAAAAGCTTTTATCAATGTTATTTATTTTTGCTTTTATTATTTCATTAGTCGCAACGATGATTTTAATCCCGCCTGTAATGAAATGGGCTGATAAGATCGGAGCAATTGATCTACCTGATGCACGCAAAGTGCATACACAGGCAATACCTAGAGTGGGTGGTATTGCTATGGTCGCTGGGAGCGTTCTTTCTATTTTATTATTGGCAGATGTAAATCAGCAGGTTATAGCTATATTAGTTGGATTTCTCGTTATTTGGGGCTTTGGGTTGTGGGATGATAAGTGTAACTTAAACTATAAACTTAAATTCTTAGGTCAATTACTAGCAGTGATTATTGTGGTTGCATGGGGGGGGGTGGTAGTTCATACATTTCCTTTTGTGGATTCAAGCCTTAATGATTATTTTGCTATTCCTTTAACAGTTTTTGCGCTTATTGGAATTACTAATGCAATCAACTTGTCTGATGGATTAGACGGGCTTGCTGGTGGTACATCACTAATTACTATTAGTATTATAGCTTTGTTGGCTTTTGATGCAGGCGGGGAGATTGTTGTATTAATCTCCATGTCGGTAGCTGGTTCAATATTAGGCTTTCTAAGACACAACACATATCCTGCCAGATTATTTATGGGGGATACAGGCAGTCAATTTCTTGGTTTTAGCTTAGGTGTGTTAGTCATTCTTTTAACTCAAACAGTAAATTCTGCTATGAGCCCTCTTGTCCCATTGTTTATTCTGGGGTTGCCTATTTTGGATACATTGGCAGTGATGGGGCAGCGTATATATGAAAGACGTTCACCATTTGCTCCTGATAAAAATCATATACACCACAAATTGCTTGATGTTGGATTGGATCATTACGAAGCAGTTTTTATTATTTACCTTATTCAAAGTCTATTAGTGTCTATTGCATATTTTATGATGTATGAATCAGATGCTTTATTGCTCCTTATATATGCGGCTTTAAGTATTTGTGTATTTGGCTCGTTTATATTTGCACGTATTAATAACTGGTCTTTTCATAAACAAGAAGAAGGTGACGTTTCTATATTAAAAAATGTTGTAAGAGGGTTAAGAGACAAAGGCTGGCTAACCATAGTACCAACTCAATTCTTGACCCTGGTTATTCCGTTGGTGTTTATATCGTCTTTTGTTTTTGCTGATCATGTTCAATATGATATGGCTGTGTTAGCGTCTGTTTTAATATGTATTATGCTGACAGCTTTTATTTTTAAATTGAAAGTTGCAGAAATGCTAGAGAAGGCAGTAGTTTATATTGTATCAGTAATGTCCATGTATTTAATGTTATTGAGCGACTACAATTTAGAAGTTAATAATATTATAAATATCTTGTTTTTTGTGATGGCGGTGGCGTTCGCGCTTAGAGTACGTTTTTCAACAGATAAAACATTTCAAATTACACCACTAGATTATTTGGTAATATTACTGGTGATTATTGTGCCCAATCTCCCAGAAGCACATTTGGGAGATAGCAGTATTGGTGAAATGGCTGTAAAGTTAGTGATTCTATTTTATGCAAGTGAAGCAATTATGGGGCATAAAGAACGAGGTTGGGATTTAATGCGAATAGGTACATTGGGCGCATTATTAGTTGTTGTATTTAGGGGTATCTAACCTAACTAAAAGATTCCTTTGTTAAAAGGGAGATATAGTAATGTATATATTTAGGTAATGTGTAAGCTATTAGTGATATTTTGAATGTTATTTTATTTAGAAAGCTAATCACTTAGAGTGAAGGCTAATTTTAATTATTAAAAATTATAAAAGGCAGGAAACTGTTAATGAAGCATCTTATTATAGGGTTAACAAAATTTACAATATTAGCAACTTTGGTAGTTTCATTGTATGCATGTGGTGGGGCTGAAGAGCGTAAAGAAAAATATTTAGAAAAAGGTAAAACTTACTTCGAAGAAAAAAATTATGATAAAGCCAAGATTGAATTTAAGAACGTTTTACAAATAGATCCTAAGTTTGCTGATGCATATTTTTATATGGGACAGTTAGAAGAAAAGAATAAGGAATTGAGAAAATCATTGGGTAATTATCAAAAAGCTATTGAACTGGATCCTAAACATACATTGGCTAAAATAAAGTTAGCTAAGATTTATGTTATTGCAGGTACAGAAGAATATATTAAAAAAGCGAATAATCTACTAGGTCAAGTTAAGCAGGAGCAGCCAGATAACTCAGAAGCAGAATTAATTTCAGCAACTATTAAGTTTAAAGATGGTGATAAAGCCCAGGCAATGTCTGACATTGAGAAGGTTGTTAAGAAAGATGTCCAACTGGTTGAGGGAATAAGGCTTCTTGCTTCTATTTATACTACTAAAGGAGAAGAGGCTAAAGCTGTTAAATTATTGACTAAAGGCGCGAAAGATAATCCTGATAATATCCCGTTAAGAGTTAACCTGGCAAAACTACTTGCTAAAAACAAAGATTATTCGGCAGCTGAGAAATATTTAAAGCAAGCGATTAGTATAGAGCCAGAAAAATACTCTTTGCAAGTAGCGTTATCATCATTTTATGCTACTTCAGGTCAGGATGATAAAGCTGAAAGCGTATTGAGATCAGCCATAGAGCAAGATGATGAAGATGCGAAACGTTATCTTATGTTGATTGAAATGTTAGCTTCAAAAATTAGTATACAAAAAGCAGAGGAAGAGCTTAAACAAGCTATTACAGACAAACCCGATTTATATGAGTTGAAGTTTGCTCAAGTAAACTTTTATGTTAAAACTGGTAAGAGAGATGAAGCTAAGCTTGTTTTGAAGCAAGTTATTGAAGATAAGTCGTATGGCGTTGAGGGCGTGAAAGCTAGAAATTTGCTATCTAAATATCTTTTAGAAGATGGTGATCTTAAAGGGGCGAAGGGCTATGCGGATGAAGTTTTAAAAGAGCATCCTAATAATAATGACGCCCTGTTAATTATTAGTAAACTAGCGTTGGTTGATCTGGATGCTATCACAGCTATAAATGGTTTACGTACAGTAGTCAAGAATGATCCTAAAAGTGCCGAAGCTTCATTGTTATTAGCCCAGGCATATGAATTAAATAAAGAAAGTTCTTTAGCTGAAAATGAGCTTAAAAAGGCTATTGAATCTAATCCAATAAACGATCAAGTTCATGTTAACTATGCTCGATATCTTGGAAGTAAGGGAAGGATTGAAGAGGTTGTTGATGTAGTTGATAAAGCTTTAACGTATTTTGAAGATAGTTATGACTTGATGAATATTAAGTTAAAAGTATTGGCTTCACAGGGAAAAGAATCTGAACTTATTTCGCTTTTGAATGTAATGGAGCAGGTGAATGTCGATAAGGCCGAAGTTAATTTAATTAAAGGTAAATATCATTTATCAAAGCGTGAATTAGATTTGGCTATAGAGCAGTTTGAAAAAGCTTATGACAAATCTCATGATAAATATAAACCTTTAGAATTAATTACTAATGCTTATATCGCTAATCAGCAGTCAGAAAAAGCACTTGAAAGACTTCAAATGAATGTTGAAAAAAATCCAAATGATGCTGCCGCGATTTTATTAATAGGAAAGGTTTATTTCTCACAGAAAAAAATACCAGAAGCTCGTGAGAAGTTCAAACAGGCATCAGAAGCGGCTGAAAGCTGGTTGACTCCATATATGAGTTTAGCTGCATCTTATATGCTTGATAAAAATGTTGAAATGACCTTGGCTGTATACAATGACGCACTTACTAAATTAAAAAATAAAATACCTGTTCAGCTGCAAATAGCTAGCATTTATGAACGTCAAAAAGAATTTGACAAAGCAATGGATATATATAAAGAGATACTTGCAGAAAGCTCTACTAATAAATTAGCAGCTAATAACTATGCATCTTTGTTGCTTGATCATGGGGGTGAAATTGACTACGTAAAGGCCTTAGATATGTCTAAGGCCTTTGAAAAAGCTAACCAGCCTGCTCTACAAGATACTTTGGCTTGGGCTTATGCTAAAACAGGTGATAACGCTAAAGCTATAGAAATTCTTAAGCCAATTGTTGAAAAATCACCAAAGATAGCAGTGTTTAGATATCATTTAGGTTATGCCTTATTTCATATGGGTGATAAAGCAGCAGCTAAATCACACTTAGAGATAGCATCGTCAAGTGAGCAGACGTTTACTGGTAAAGATAAAGCTATAGAGTTATTAAAATCAATCTAAATACTTTAATTAGCTTCTGTGGGGTCATCAATTAAATAATTAACCTCACAGAAGCATTATTGACTATTTGTTTTCACAATAGTATTCACAATATGTACTATTATAACTGTACGTAATTACGAGAAACTAGCTAGCTCTTAATGTTCATTGAAATCATCAGCTTTGGTCTTTCTACTGCATTATTCCTTATCTTAGGGTTAGTAATGTTAACGGGACAGCGTGATAATTTACCTAAAATTATGCTTGCAATTGCTTCATTAGCTAGTGCGGCATGGTCTGGTGCAGTAACCTATTTAGCGGCTTATGGTAACTTATTAAGTTCTACGTTATTACTTGAGTCTACTTTATTACTAGAATTGCTACGTTCGCTTGCCTGGTTTGCATTTCTATTAGTCATGCTAAGGACTGCGTATAACTCATCTGATCAGATAAATAAAAACTTTAAAATCACCTTTGCAGGCTTAAGTGTCTTTGTTGTCGGCTTGATGCTTTTAGTGCTTTATCGCGTATCTGGAGGTTCATTCTTCGAGCTTATTGCGGGTAATGACGTTCTAATAGGGCATTTGCTTATCTCTATTGGAGGTATTGTTATTATTGAACAGCTCTATCGAAATACCTCAGAAGAACACCGTTGGGCTTTAAAATACCTTTGGATAGGAATAGGAGGCATGTTTGCTTATGATTTCTACCTTTATTCAGATGCATTTCTTTTTCAACGTATTGACAATGAGCTTTGGAATGCCCGTGGTTTTATTCACGCCATGGTTGTACCTCTAATTGCTGTTGCTATTAAGCGTGAAATGCGTTGGTCACTCGGGGATGACTCAATCGATATATTTTTATCGAGACGCATGGTGTTCCATACCACAACATTATTAGGTGCCGGTGCATACCTCATTTTTATTGGTTTTGGAGGATATTATGTGCGTGATATGGGGGGGGAGTGGGGGGTAGTTGCACAGGCAACTTTTCTGTTTGCAGCTGTTATGATTTTGGCTGTTTTGCTTTTCTCGGGAAGAATTCGAGCCCGTTTAAAGGTGGCGATTGATAAACATTTTTTTCATTATAAATACGACTATCGTGAAGAATGGTTAAGGATTATTCGTACTCTTTCAACTGAGGACGGTAACTCTAAAAGTTTGCACACAAGAGCTATTCGTGCATTAGCTCAAATTATTGATAGTCCGGGTGGGTTATTAGTAATGGAAAGAGAAAATGGTTGTTTTGAATCCGATGAGCGTTGGAATTATGTAGGACCTAATATTCGAGAGCCTTCCAATTCTGCTTTTATTAAGTTCCTTTCGGATCAGCAATTTGTGATAAGTTTAGATGAATATAATAAAGACCCAGACATGTATACACGTCTGGGTCCGCTTGAAATTCCAGAATGGATTTCAAATAATAAAGAAGCTTGGTTAGTTGTCCCGCTTATGCTGCAAGATCATATGGTTGGTTTTGTTGTTTTACTCCGTTCTCCTGCTCATGAGCGTTATTTTAACTGGGAAGATAGTGATTTGTTAAAAACAGCTGGTCGTCAGGCAGCCAGTCACCTAGCTCAATATGATGCGGCACAGGCTTTAGTTAGTGCAAAACGGTTTGAAGAAGTAAACAGGCTTTCTGCTTATATTGTTCACGATGTAAAAAATATGGTAGGGCAGCTTTCTATGGTTGTCTCAAATGCATCTAAGCATAAAAATAATCCCATGTTTATTGATGATGCCATTATTACGGTTGAAAATTCTGTCAATAAAATGAATCGTCTACTGGTTCGGTTACGTGGTGGTGAATCGGATAAAACATTACCCATAAGCTTATGTAACTTACTTGAAGATAGCATTCGTATTTGCACTAAAGCGGGAACTTTACCCATCCCCGTTTTAAACTGTCTTAATCAAAATGTTATGGTTACAGCAGATAAAGACCGTATGTCCGCTAATATTGCTCATATTATACAAAATGCACAGGATGCGACTGAAGATCAAGGTAGTATTACCGTAAGATTACAAAAACAGGGTGAGTTCGCCATTATTGAAGTAGAAGATACAGGTGAAGGTATGGATGAGTCTTTTATACATGATCGTCTATTCCAACCATTCGAGTCAACCAAGGGTACCATGGGTATTGGCGTTTTCCAGGTTAGGGAGTACGTACATAAGCTAGGGGGGCAATTAGACGTTGAGAGTATTCCTGGAAAGGGCACTATCTTTCGTTTACATGTTCCATTGAGTAACTCTAGAGAAACGATAAATGATCCTCATGTGCTGCATTTAAGCGAACATGAAAAGCGTAAGCATTAATGCCAAATCCTAAAATTTTAATAATCGATGATGATGAAGGAATACGTACACAGCTTAAATGGGGGCTCGAGGGGTATGAAGTAATAACGGCAAATTCACGTTCACACGCTATAGAGCAATTTGAATTACACCATCCCCCATTAGTGACTCTAGACTTGGGATTACCGCCGGATGCAGAGGGTACAACAGAAGGTTTTGCAACGCTTAAGGAAATTTTATTAAAAGCGCCAGAGACTAAAGTTGTCATTGTTTCTGGCTCAGAAGATATGGGAAATGCAGAAACAGCCAGAAATAATGGAGCTTTTGAGTATTACCCTAAACCAGTAGAATTGTTTCGATTACAGCAAGTAATTCAACAGGCCTATGCCGATTATCAGACAAGCTTAAAATAACAAAATGTTTTTGGTATATTAATGTGTATTCATCAGAGTGTTTTATTGCTCCGATATTGCATAATGTATGCGGAGAATTAGAATTATTTCATTTTTAATTGTTGCAGTACAAGCTCATTTCGTCTAGTCAAATCTTCACTAATAAAACCCATATTTTTTAATCGTTCTAATAATGGTAAAATAATTTGTAAATTATAAAAAGAAGAAAAGGTATTTTTAATAATGACCTGTTCTAGAATTGACGAAAACAGCCATTCATTCAATATAATACCTGGATTTATATCATCAAACGTTTTTTTTGCTGGCAAAAATGGAGTTTTTATATTGAATGATAGAGTTGAGGGGAGTTTATCGATTACTTGTTTTAATAGTTTAAGTCCAAGTGATCTTTCGCCTGAATCGAATGCAATCCTCGAAAAAGTCGATAGTTGTTCTACGCTTTGTTCTTATATTGGAGCATATTATTTATATTTTTTAGTGCTAACATTAATAATCCTGCTTTCTTATAAGGGCTAATATCTTCAGAAATTGACATTAAATATGAATTTAAAGTTTACAGGTATTGTTCTGAGCAATTATTAAAATCTATAAATGAATCTGATGATTTTCCATACTTTGTATTTTCTAAATATGTTTGAGCTTAGTCAGAGGTGATATTGAAGTCTGACTCCCAGTTTTTTACTAACCAGCCCTCATTTTCAAGTTGTATGGCCTTTTTGTTATCGCAACAAAATATATTTAGCTGATATCTATCAAAGCATTTGTTATGATCAAATGGAACAAGAACATTAAGTGCTGGTATTAATCGATAGCAATGGTAACCAAGTTTTTTAAAGTTATTTATAAGTTGTAGGGTTACTGATTTTCCGTGTTTAAACTCGAACATTATCAATGGTGATAGTGAGGTTAAAGTATTTTTACCCTTCTTTAAAATATTGCATTCTTCACCTTTGGGCATCAATCTTAATAAAATCATGCCGTTTCCAGCTGTATTTATTTAAACAATAATCAAGATTTTTTAAAATTATAGTTTCGCTATGACTGTTTTGAACTGATTCCTTGTTTAAGCTATTCATTTCCGAATTATCAGATGTAAAAAATTTGCCTTACCGGTTTTGTTAGACAAGCCTATCTGTAATAATGTGGTATTAGTTAACTTATTGACTTTAATACTTTCTCGAACTAGTCTTTTTGTTCTTTTAACACAAAAGGGGTTAATAAATTCAGAGATTTAGGGGCAATAATATCAATGTTATTTTTAATTGTGTAATTATAGGGATCGTATTTTTGTTTTTTCATTTTTAGTTGCCAGAGAGATTATTTATTATAGAAAATGAGCTATTTTACATTAATGCATGTTACTGGTTATCAGTTCTTTAACTCAATTAGTTGAGAGTTTAAGGAATTCATGCATTAAAATTATATCTGTGTTAATCAGTTTATGTTGATCAAACTTCGATAATAGTGACTTAATCAATTCGAGTAAACTAATGCGAATAATAATAACTCATTATTGCTTCTGGCTAAGAGCTATTATTATCTAAAGAAAGTACAAGATTAAGAAAATGCTAATATCTTTTCTTTTTACTTTGCTTAAAAATTAAAGTCGATTGTAATAATATAGTTTTAATCTTATTAAGACGTCTAATATTAAAAAAATTTTTAAAACTATTTTTTAATCAGTTGTTTATTGAAGTTAGTGTTTTTTTAAAGTATCTTAACATGACCTTAACAAGGATCCTATACATTTGGGCTTTTATGTTACAAAAAATTATTAGTCTTATACAAAATAACAATCTAGCTGAAGCAAGAACGCTTTGTAATCAATTGCGTCTTAAGAACAAAAAAAATACTGACATTCTCGTAATGCTTGCCGATATTGATAATAGGATGGGAGATGTTAAAAATGCTGAAAAATTTTATCGAAAAGCAATTCGCTTAAAACCAAACAGTGTTCCAGCGAATACAAAGCTTGGTATCATGTTTCATAGTCAGAATAGACTGGCTCAGGCAGAATCTAGCTATCGTCAATCACTTAAATTTGATATAGAGCAACCATCGGTTTGCTTTAATCTAGCAATAATACTACAAGAGAAAGAACTGCTGGATGATGCTGCACAGTTTTACCGGAAAGCTATTGAATTTAATCCTAGCTATGCGAAAGCATATTCTAATTTGGCTTATATTTACCGTAAGAAGAATAGACTTGATGATGCTGCGAGTAATTACTTAAAGGCAATAGAGCATGCGCCAGGTATAGCCGAGATCCACTATAACTTTGGTATAACACTTTTACATCAAAATAAGCTGAAAGATGCCGAATTCCAGCAACGTAGAGCGTTAGAGATTAAGCCAGGCTATGCAGATGCATGGTGTTCGCTAGGTATGGTTCAATTTACTTATGGGAAACTGGAAGATTCAATCATAAGTTATAAAAATTCTTTGGCTATTAATTCTGAGCATGAAGATGCTTTGAATGGTTGTGCGGCTGTATTTTCTAAACTCAATATGTTTGATGAATCAATTGAGCTTTTTAATAAGTCCCTGTTAATTAATCCTGAAAATGAAAATACAATGATAGGGCTTGGTATAGCGTATCAAGGTATTAATAATTATAGTATGGCGCTATCTACATATAGGAAGGTAGTTATGAAGAGCCCAGGTCATGTTGAATCACATATTGGCATGGCATCTGTTTATATGTCGCAGGGAGAGTATGAAGAAGCGATTAAATTATATCAAAAGGCTATTGATATTCAACCAGAACACTACACGGCATATAGCGATTTGCTAATGTTATTGAACTATTGTGAAAGCCTGAGCCCTTCTTATATTTACGATGAACATGTGAATTGGGCTACAAAATACTCTCTTAATACACCTAAGTTAGAATATAGTAATATACCTGACCCTGGTCGTAAGATTCGGATTGCTTATATTTCTCCAGATCTGAGGGTGCACGTAGTAACCAACTTTTTTTACCCGATTTTAAAATGTCATGATACAAATAAATTTGAAATATATTGCTATGCTGACGTAGCTCATGAAGATTCCTGGAGTCAATTACTTAAAGCTGAAAAGACTCACTGGACAAATATTTACAGAATGTCAGATGCTGAGTTAATTGATCAAATTCAAGCAGATAAAATAGACATTCTCGTGGATCTGGCGGGCCATACTAAAGGAAACAGGTTGGTTGCACTAACAGCTAAGCCGGCACCAATTCAAATGACTTATCTTGGGTATCCAAATACAACGGGTCTATCTACTATTGATTATAGGCTGACTGATGAATGGGCAGATCCAGTGGGGGAGTCAGATAAATATTATACAGAAAATTTGATTCGATTAAATAATGGTTTTTTATGTTATTCATCTATAAATAAAATGCCAAATGAAGTCACTTTACCGGCGCTAAAAAATGGTTATATTACTTTTGGATCGTTTAACAACTTAACTAAAATAACCGAATGTGTTGTTAAAATATGGGCTGCTATACTAAATAAATTACCTACTTCTAGGCTTGTATTAAAAAATCGATCGTTTAGCTCTCAGCAAGTTTATGAGCGTTATCTAAATTTGTTTAGTTCGCATGGGGTCGAAGCTGATCGAGTCCAGTTGTGCGGTCCAACAAAAACTTATGAAGATCACTTGAAGGCATATAATCAGATTGATATTGCTTTAGACACATTTCCTTATAATGGTACAACTACGACATGTGAGGCATTGATGATGAGTGTCCCAGTAATAACTCTTGCAGGTAATATGCATGCTGGGCGTGTTGGAGTTAGCTTAATGTCTCAAGTAAACCTGACTGATTATATAGCCCAAACACAGGAAGAATATATCAAGCTTGCTCTAAAGAAAGCTAATGATGTAGAGGGGCTTGGTAAGCTACGTAATTTATTGAGAAATCAAGTATCTACCTCTTTTCTATCAAATGGGAAGGCTTTTACCCAGGATATTGAGGAGGTTTATAGGCAGGTATGGAGTAATTGGTGTAATAATTAGATAAACCTAATCTTTTCGCTGTCTAAATGGCTTAACTTGTGCTTACGCAGAAGTTTGAGGAGGTACGGTAGGGGGCTTTGGTTGTGTTGCTTTTATAAGTAAGAGATTGTATAGCAATGTAGGAGACTGCCTTGTAGTTATTTGCCCAAAATTGTTTGTCTTCTTGAGTAGCATTCGCACTAGGTTAATTGAAGAGTAAATATAAACTGATTAGTATCTGAATAATGGTACTTGTATAAGTGCCGTTATTCAGCTCATAAGCTGTTTCTGGTGTACAAAGTAATAGTAAAAAAAACCGACATTTTGTTCTTGCGTGAAGAGGGTTTATATTGCAGAATCGAAGGTTCTCATTGATGATTAAATAGCGTATAGATGGAAAATAATAAGAAGATTCTCGTTGTTGAAGATGATCCAGGTTTACAGAAACAAATGAAATGGAGCTTTGAAGATTTCGAAGTCTTTATTGCTGGTGACAGAAAAGAAGCTCTAAAAATACTTGCTAAAGAGCACCCCTCTGTTGTGACTGTTGATTTAGGGTTGCCCCCTGACCCAGAAGGTTCTACAGAAGGCCTGGCAACTGTTGAAGATGTTTTAGCGGCTGCACCAAATACAAAAGTTATTGTTGTGAGTGGTAATGATGAACGCTCTAATGCAGTACAGGCAGTTGCGTCAGGTGCCTATGACTTTTATCAAAAACCTATAGATTCCGAATTGCTAAACCAAATCGTTACCCGTGCACATCATGTGTATGATTTAGAAGAAGATAACCGTCGACTAATCATGGAACATATTGATATGCCCATGGAAGGCATGGTTGCTAGCAGTCCTCAGATGCAGTCAGTGTGTCAACGAGTTGAAAAAGTCGCGCCATCGGATGCGACTGTTTTATTGTTAGGTGATAGTGGTACAGGCAAAGAGGTTTGCGCCCGAGCTCTTCATGGTAAAAACCCATCAATTACAGGTCGCTTTGTAGCAATAAATTGTGCAGCTATTCCTGAAAACTTACTTGAAAGTGAATTGTTTGGTTATGAAAAAGGAGCTTTTACCGGAGCAACAAAAACAACACCAGGTAAAATAGAGTATGCAGAAGGAGGTACGTTATTTTTAGATGAGATGGGTGAGCTGCCTATGCCATTACAGGCTAAATTATTGCGTTTTTTGCAAGAGCGCGTAGTAGAAAGAATCGGTGGGCGTGAAGAGATTTCAGTTAATGTTCGAGTTATCTGCGCAACTCATCAAGACCTGGAAGATAAAATTGAAAAAAAAGAGTTTCGAGAAGATTTATATTATCGAATTAATGAAATTCCAATTGTTATTCCGCCATTAAAAGATAGAGAAGGAGATGTGTTGTTGTTGGCGCGAACTTTTTTTGAGCAAATGAATGCGGAACAAAATAAAAAACTAAAAGGTTTTACCAAAGATGCATTAACAGCTATTGATGCGCACAAATGGCCTGGTAATGTACGTGAATTAAAAAATAGAATTAAGCGTGCAGTAATAATGGCTGATGGTAAACAAATAACAGCCGTTGATTTGGAGTTGAAGCCTTCTGAAGATGAAGGTGATATTAATTCATTTGATTTACGCGAAGTTCGAGAGTTGGCGGAGCGTAAAGTTATTACTAAAGCCTTAAATCACACTAATGGTAAAGTTTCACCTGCGGCAGAGTTACTGGGTGTAAGTAGGCCTACGCTTTATGATCTGATGCAGAAGTTGGATATCACTATATAAACGGGCATTTGATCGCTTATGAGAATGCTTAAGTACGATCAAAAAATGAGTTAAAATATTTCTGCTCATAGTCTCTTGTAATGCTGAAATAATCTGTTGAAGAGATGACCTGTGAATTATATAAAAATTTACGTATAGACTTTATTTTTCCAGAAAAGTTGTGGATGCTAATTTACGCAAGTTCTAATACAAGCTAAATTGTCTTTTTAAAAATTCAAAGTTTGCAGTATTTCTTAAAATTATAATTGATTTTTTACTAATATTGTGAATATAAATAAATGGTTTTTTTAAGTAAAAGTAGTCCGGGTAAGAAGGACTTGTATTATCTTGTTAGTAAGGCGTGGTTTTTACTGTGATATAGTTTTAATACTGTAAATACATTTTCATGTTATAAGTCATCAGTTGATGGTTAAAAGTCCAGAAGAGCCTGAAAATAACTGCATTTATAATGTTCGAGTTTTTGTTTAGCTGTTTAATGTAGATGTAAATTTAAAGGTTAGTTTTAATTTTTCTGATTAGAGAGTATTTTTAACAAAATTGCTATACTCGATGAGTAGGATATTTGTAAAGCGATATATACAATGAGCAAAATCAAGTTTAAAAAAAAGTATTTAGATATCTTTAATAAATCAAAATTCCCATTTGAAGGCGTTTTTAATAATCAAAACACAGATCGATGGATGAAAATTTTGTTGTCTGCATTAGAGCAGTATAAACGTCTCCCTTATGATGGATCTACTGAATATAAGCATGGGGATGATACTGATTGTTACGTGTCATTTATTATGCCGTTTATGAGAGTGTCTGAATTGGAATTGATGTCTCGGCCTGGAGTGTTCTATAAGACACTTAATTCTAAGTGCAGGTTTGAGTTAGAGAGGCAGTTAGTTAATAAGCTGGTTCGTATATGTTCAAAGACTTTATTGTCATGTTTTAAAGAATCGCAGCAATCTTGCCATGAAAATGATGTTTGCGTAGGTGATTATGTTAATCAAGTTTACAAAAAACCCATGGTTTTTTTTAAGGAGTATATTGTACTTGCTAGACTGTTAGCAATGCATACTGACTTCTGGATTCAGTCAACTATAAAATTAATTAAACGAATACAAGAAGACTATTCTCAGTTTGATGCTTTATTTTTTAGAGAGCATAGTGATATATCAGGTGCCGAAATTGTTAAATCCATTTCTGAAATAAGATCTGGTTTATCGGACCCTCATGAACTAGCTCAGACTGTAACAATAATCGGATTTGTTAATGGTGAGAAAGTTGTTTATAAACCCAAATCGGTTATTGCAGAACATGGTTTTGGTGTCATTGTAGATTGGCTTAATGATCAGAGTAGTTTACAGTTTAATTTAAAGTATTTACCTGTTATTGATAAAAAATGTTATGGCTGGGTAAGATTTGTTGAGCATAAAAGTTGTGATAATGACAATGAAATTAATGGTTTTTACAGTCGATTAGGTATGATTTCTGCCTTATTATACGTACTTAGGGGTATGGATTATCATCATGAAAATTTGATTGCTCATGGTCAGTACCCATTTTTTATTGATCATGAGATGCTCTTTTATCCTATATATATTGACCCTGCTAATAGGGAGTTAGCATCTAAATCAATCTCTGATATACAGGCTGGATATTATGAATCTGTTATGAATACGCGTTTATATCCTATTATCGAGAAAAGGGTAAATGGTAGTGTTGCAGATGTAAGTGCGGTGGGTTTTTGCTCTGATGCAGAAACTAATACAAACTTACCAGTTGGTGATTGTAAAAAACATGCGCCTGAAAGGTATTTATCTAATATAACAACTGGGTTTGAAAATGTATACAATATCATCAAAGATAACCAGGATGCATTGTTATATGAAAACGATGGGCTTTTAAATATTTTCGTGAATTCTGAATTTCGTTTCAATATTAGATCAACTTCATCGTATTTATCAATTAATAATCTCTGTCTGTCTGCTGAGTCACTTAAATCAGGTGATAATTTCTGTAATAGTATTCATGCAATTCAAAATCAAATGCGGTCTATTTTTTCTCATGGTGTTCCAGCAGATTTAATGTTGGAGGAAGCTAAAGTGCTTTCTCGACTTGATGTGCCAAGGTTTACACTTAAATCATCGGATAAGCACTTGATTTCAGCTGGTAATAATACTGCTAAAATATTTAAATTTTCAGGTATTGAGTTAGTAAAGCAGCGTATTAGAGATATGTCTGAATCTGATTTGAGTAAGCAAATCAAGTATATTGAGAAAGCGGTTGAGAGTTAATAATCTAATAATGGGAAAGAGTTAGTCTCGTGTTATGCTTTAAAATTATAAATTATTTAGATTCTTAAATGGGGGGCGATGGAAATACCTGTTTGGTTGATTTTAGTTCCATTAATAGTCTCAAGGAGATTGAAGTATTTATGATGTTTAATTGTGCGTTTATGTGGTTCTCGTTATCTATGTAACGAGGTCTAGTATAATTGCGTATTAAGATTTAATCTAAATTTTTAAAAATAATATAGGTAATGGAATGAGTGTCAATAAAGAAGCGTTTGATGAAATTATGCAATCTTTCAATACTGATGGGCAAGGTCTAGCTGCAATTTTTGAATCAGGCGAACTGATGAACATATTAGATGATTTTATAGATTATGAGTTGTTTCTTAAAAATAGAAATAAAAATATAAATGCTAAAAAGCTTGTCAAAAGAATATCCAAAGGTACTAATGTTATTTATGGGGATACTAATAACTCTGATTTGAGAAAGGTATTTTATTACTCTCATTTAGCTGTGTGCTGTGAATTGTTTTATGGTTGGAAGCTGTCTTTAAATGAAGTTAATCGAGAAGCTATGGATGCCCTAATTATGCAAAGCTTGTCTTCATTAAAAGATGCGACGTCAGATAAGCTTAAAGAAATTCAGGATAGAGTGCAAAGAGCAGATGCAGTTAGAACTATACAAATTCTACGTATGATGGGGTTGTTGTCATCTAATAGTGATAACCAGAAGCAGTTTTCTTTCGCCTCAGGAAATGCACAGCGTGAACTTGATGGTTTACATGTAGTTCCTCATTTTAAAATGCAAAAAAATATACTTGATAATAATAAGGAAATTATTGTATTCGATAAAACAGTAAAAAAACCAGAACATGCGATCTTGATTGATAATGATCCAGCTTTTAAAGATCTTTATGCCTCACTTAATGAAAATTATCAGGGGCGAATGTTGGCGTTCAATGAAGATGCAGATAGCGCGATATTGAAAGTAATGGAGTTAATTGAAACTAAGAGTATTAAGCCCTGTAATTTAGTTGCAGGAATTCGTATTGATCATGAAATCATACCAGACGTTTCCAGTTTTTTTAATCAGCTTTTACCGGTGTTAGATACGGTCTCAGACTTTATTATCTCAGTTGGTGCAGGTCATACTGTTAAGGAGTTCGAGGGCCGTATTAACTTAATATCTACATTGTTTAAGTATTTGAAAAAATATGGTTTAGATCCAGTCAGGATAGTATTGCATGGTAGTGGTAGTTTCGAGGATCAGAGGAATACTCCGCTATTTGGATGCGGTCCAACTACAACATATGAAATCCTTTATTGTAAAATTATTAAAAAGAAATTGCTAAAATAGTTAATTGCTTTTTATTGAATTAAAATCTTATTTAAAGCTTCAATGATATAGATATAAAATATTAGGTTTGATAGTGCGTGTAATAATATTATAAATATAATGTCATTAGTTTTTTGATAGATGAACCCATAAATTAATGAAGGTAGAAACACACTCAAACCAATTAAACCCTGTGTTGGTAAATGAAGTAGGGTAAATAATAATGAAGTAATTAGATTGCTTTGATGTGGCCCTAGACCGGCTTTGTTGATTTGTGTCATGAAATATCCGCGAAAAAACCACTCCTCAGGTAAAGCTGTTAGGAATATCGTAGACAAGGCAATTATTGCGTAGTCGGTATTTAAAGTAGTTAAAATTAATAAACTGCCTACGCACACGTATAGTGATGCGCGTTTAAACTTATAACTCAGTGGTGTTGTCAGATGCCAGTCTCTATCTAGTATAGGTAGGAATAGCATAAGCGCGATTAAAACAAAGCTGCGTTGAGGATAAATAAAAACGGCACAGCCAGTTAGGGCTATGCCGAATAGAAAGGGAAGGGAGTGTTTTTTAAAAATCATTAATCTGCATACTTGAAAGCATAGTTACAGATGAAATGTATTCATGCTTTCAGTATGTTCACTTCCTATAAATAGCTGTCTAAATGCTTTCAGTTTTTATTGTTTATTTGCTCTATCTGAACGGCGCCTGTGGAAGCTCAAAATTGCTAAACCTGATATGAATAGAGCAACAAGTAGCCAGTCTGCACGTTCATTTAAATGTGCTGTTTTACCACTCATATTACATCCGTCTGTGCCTGCCACACGTGTATCAACAAATACTATATCTTGAGTTGCAATTCCACCTGGGTCACTAATAGATCCATTAACAAGGCCATCAGCATCATATACTCCACCATCTTCAATAGTTAGTTGTAAGCATTCATCTGCTTCTACCAAACCGTTAGTGTGGTTGTAGGCTGCATCACCAACGGCAGGGCAGCTGCCTGAAACTTTAGCTGCAGTGGCGATCAGATTGGTACCATCAGCTATATAAGTGCTCCAGCTAGCATTGATATACTTACGATATAGTGCATTGGCGGGTACAGGTGCTGTTAGCGGTATAACAACCCTTGCAGTAGCGCCGGTGCCAGTTAGTACAAAGTCAAACAGGCCACCGCTATATGAGTAGCCGCTATCAGCTGCAACTCCCTGGTTTGTAAGGTCCTCGATTGAAATTCGACCATCTACTGAGCCAGCTGCTGTTGCAATGGTGCCAGGACCACTGCTTGTTGCATCAGTATCGAAAGGTGGTGGTGTTGAAATAGTGCCAACCAGATATGTTGTGTAGTAAACACCGTCAAAACCAGATGGGTCTCCTGCCGGTACATTGGCTGAATGATTTAACTCAAAATAATCACCTTCTGCACAGGTTCCAATAATAGATAAACCTGCATCTGTATAGCAAGTTAAAGCCGCAACACCTGTGTTTACAAGTTCATCTGATCCATTTTGATCGTTATCGCAAGGTGAAAAACCTCCATTATTAGCCGGGTCACCATACTGGCATCCACCCATCGCAATAAAGGGAATTGCATTCCAGGTAACACCCCAGCCTTCCATATCTAGTGTTGCAGTACCTGCACCAGTGTCAGAAATGATAGTGACAGCCTTATTGGTGAGATGCATGCCAGTATTGCCGCCAAACGACCATGGTAAGTCAATACCGGGGGATTCCGTTCCGTTAGGGGCGCTAGTGTGAGAGCCTGATGCAGGTTGGGTTGTTCCCAGTAGAACATTAGCATTGGCTGTAATTTCATGTCTTTCATTGGAAGCACTATTGTTTTCAATGGCGCCATTACCGCTTAAGTCCATACCAAAATAGCTTCCAGTGACATTAGTTACGCCATATGTACATGCGTCAGGTGGTGTGCCACCAATATTACAGTTTACAACGCCTGGTTCAAAATTAAGAATGGCATTTGTTGGTAATGCTGCCATTGTGTGCGTGCTTAAAGTTCCGCAGCCTAATAGTAGAATGTGACTTAATAATTTATTTTTTTTCATAATCTTTACCTTAAAATTCTTTATCTATTCAGTGCTTAAAAATTCATTGAGAAAGCCATGCCAATGGAGTCTTGTGACATGGAAATTGAACCTTCAGAGCCTATGTAAGTAGGACCAAACTGCTCATACTCAAATGCATGAACATAGGACATGCTGATCTCAGAATCCTTATCTAGTTGATACGTAGCACCCATTGTTAAATGGTGTTGAACAACAGCTGGCGCAGTGATATTAAATAGAATATCTGTTTCTTCATCAATTGGGCTTTCCCCGTAATTCCAGCCACTTCGGAGTGTCCATTTATTATCAAGTAGATATTCTAAGCCTAGTTTAAATACTGTTTGATTTTTCCAGCCAAAACCCAGGCCTTCATCTTCACCCAACGCATTTGTTGCACGATCGACGGGAAAAGCAACTGCTGATCTTGGGTCTGGGCCAACGTTTGATACCGCGGCTACGTCTTCATACATTACATAATTTATATCTAGAGCAATCGTTAACTTTTTGTTGATATCGTAACTAGCGCCTAAGCCAATATTGCCAGGTGTGTTCATCTGTCCCTGTTCAGCAAACAGATCCTTGTAATCGTCAAATTTACTCATATATGTTTGGCTAGTATATTCCGCACCAAATCGCATATCACCAAATGTGCCTAACCAGCCAATTCGTATGCCGCTACCATAAGCTATTTCAGTGCCGTTATCGGTGAACTGAGCGGTTTCGTCTTGAGTAGATGTAAATTGTAAAAACTGCTCAAGTCCATAAGATTTAAATGTTTGTAAACCAATGATTAATGTTGCGCCTATGCTATTATTTTCATCTAGTTTATAAGCAATGGTTGGGTTGATGTTCATTACTAGTAATGAAACCCCCATTTTATTGCTAGTGTCTCCAGAAATGACATTATTATATAAATTAAAGTTGTATTGGCTGCCACCACCGCCGACGGGTACCATGGTAAATCCATAGCTTAGGTCGCCATCATTCCAGCTAGCACCTAGAGCTGGCATTACATAAACACCAGGTGCTATAGCCATATGTTCAGGTTTGCTTTCTTCTGTTGCTTTATTGATGCCTTCTTCACCAAGGGTGGATTCTGCTGTTGGTACAAATATGTCACCGCCTATGTCAAACCTGTTTCCAGTATGTGCCATTATTGCCGGGTTAGTTGCACTAGCAAGAGTATCATGTGTACGAGTAATTGATACACCGCCCATACCTCTGGACTTGGTACCAGGTGCTATTAGAAACATTCCGTTTGTAGCAAATACTGATGCAGGTGCTGCTATTCCCAGAGCACAACCTAATGCTGTTACAAGTTTTAACTTTTTGTTGATCATTAATTTTTCCCCGTAAAAATTTTCTGTACATTTATTTATAGTTAAATGAAAAAAGTAACATTTCATTTAAACATGTAATTTTGCTGACATAATGGGCATGGTGTTTTTATTTGTCAAGAATGAAAGTTTATGAATAAAGATGAATATTTAATAAATTGGTATATTAAAAATATCTAATGTTTTAGTGTGAAGAGTAGTTAGTGTATAGAATTAATGATGAGTTAAAAATTGAGAGATGTATTCAATTTTTAATAGATAAAGTATGAATTTCATTGGTACATCTGTAGTTGCCAGTAGTTTTCATTTGATTAAATTTATGTTGTTAAAGTAGTATTTTCTAAAGTTTATTATAAAAATGTAAGATTAAACTTTATTAGATTGATCCCTAATCGTATTACGTCTCTAATCAGGATGAGTATCAGTTTTAACAGCAAATCATTATGACTTGATAAGCATCCTTTTCGTTTAACGATATATGATCTGGCTATTAGAGGGTGTTTTGAGCGATCACTGTTTATCTTTATTGTAATTCAAAAAGCTCAGCCAAATAGCGTTCTAAGTAAGGACTGTCAGTATTACTTACACTGTGTTTTTATATTTACATCTCAACGAATCGTATTAATCATCTAAATTAATCTAAAAGTATGCAAAAACGGTTTGATTTTATAAGTTAATACTTTTTAAATGTTATCCAACTATCTGTTTTTTATGTTAAATTTAATGGCTAGTGGTTTTTTATCTATCGTGTCGCCAATGTTTACACTATGGCACTGTATCTCAGATTGGTTTTGCATTAAATATTGTAACTTATTGATTTTATAAGTAATAAACAAGGTGGCATAAGCATTGCTTTTGCTTTGTCATGTAACTGGGAAATTCAGTTTCTAACTTTTGATTAAAACTAAAAATGAATATTTCGGAGTATTTAAATATGAATAAAAAACTTATTGGCTCAGCAATCGCACTTGCACTAGTTAGCTCAAACGCAGCTGCAGACATCGCTTCTGATGCTGTTTTAGATTACGTTGATGGTTCAGTTAGCTGTACTTTAGGCCCTGACGCTACTACTGCAACTGGTTGTGCTTATGATGTAACTGCTTTTGCTGGTTCATACTTTGGTATGGACACTTCTGGTGACAATATTATCCAGGAAGGTGAAAAAACGGTTCTTACTGGTGTTGATGGTATCACAATTGGTACTGCACAAGCTGGTGGTTCTATCGATGCAGGTTGGTCTTTCGGTGGTGCTGACGGTGAGCATTTAACTCTTCAAGGTTTATCAGTAACTGGTACTGGTAACACAGCTTCTCTAGATATGACTGGATGGACTGTATTCTGGAATGGCGGCAACATTGATATGGGTGCTGGTACTTCTACAGGTGGTGTTCAGGATCCAGGTAGTGAATTTGCAACAATTACTTGTGGTGTTGACTGTGCAGAGGGTGATTCTTTCACTTTAGATTACGCTGCTAACGTTCCTACAGGTTTATTTGCTGGTTTCTTCTATACATTGCATTTAGAAGGTACAATTGCAGCTGCATCAGCAGTTCCAGTTCCAGCAGCAGTTTGGTTGTTTGGTTCAGGTCTAGTTGGTCTAGCAGGTGTTGCGCGTCGTCGTAAAGCTGCATAATTAGAAACTCGTAAGAGAATCTAAGTAAAGAACGGAGTCCTGTTGGGCTCCGTTTTTTTTTACAAAAAATATTATAAATTAGTTTTTTATGGGTTTTTAAATGCTCAATATATTCGTATATGTATTTAATTTTATTTATGAATAATATTTTATTTATTTGTATCTATTTAAGTGGTTCTATATTTAGTTGTCGCTATTTATAGAGATTAAGTAACGGGTAATATAAATATACAAATCACCAATTGATAAAAAGTTACCATGATTATAAATGGAATAGCTATTGTTACAGAATGGGATTATCTATATTGTCTAGTTGAGTAGCAATTTGCAATATTTTGATGTTCATTGTTATAAGAAATAAAGAGAAATACGTCGAAATTGTTTACTAAATTATTGTGTTCACTCATATAAGTATGCCTTAACTAGTTGATATCTATAATTATAGATGTTCAGGTACATAACTTGCTTATTAGTATGTATTATATTAGAGGAATATTTATTACTAATGGATCAATTGACTTACCGAATAGTATTTAAAATTATTCTTATGTTGTGTCTTGTATTTGATATGTGCTTAGTAGTAGCTGCGCCTGAAAATAACTATGCAAGATATACTGACCATTTAAATGCTCACCTTTCTCGTTTATCTAATAATATAAAAACTAAGCATAACCTTGTTACTGTTATTTTAGAATCAGACAACCCTGTTGCCATAGACAAAAAAATAATTGATCTTTATAAAGGGAAGGTGAGGTATCGGCGGGGCAAGCAGCATGAAGTTAAAATACCAGCATCAGACTTATCTAAGTTAATTAAACATTTGCCATCTTCGGTAAATGTTCGCTTACCATATCCTTATCAGGCGCTTGCTGTGACTAGTCAGGGTGTTGAGATAATGGGTGCAGAAGATATGCAGTTATTAGCTTATGACGGTGCAGGTGTAAAAGTTGGTGTAATAGATTTGGGTTTTGCCAATTATACAAATGCACAGACTTCAGGTGATTTACCGGTCGGTCTTTCAATAGTCGACTACACTGGCACAGGTGTAGGCGGAACAAATCACGGCACAAGTGTTGCGGAAATTGTGCATGATATGGCGCCCAGTGCAGAACTCTATTTGGCCAAAGTAAATACAACTGTTCAGCTTAATGTGGCAATGAATGATATGGCTGCTGCAGGTGTTAAAATTATTAATCATTCTGTTGCCTGGTTTGGTGCTGCCTTTTACGATGGTACAGGTAGTATTTGTGATACTACAGATGCTGCTGAGCTTGCAGGTATGCTTTGGGTGAATGCAATGGGTAACTCGCGAACTGCACATTATCTTCAAGCATTTACAGACTTAGATGGTGATCTAAAGCATGATTTCAAATCAAGCCCAATACAAAATCATAATACAATTTCATTAACGGCTGGCAGTACAGTTTCATTAATCTTAAATTGGGATGCGTACCCTATTACTCGAGATATAGATTATAACCTTTATCTTTATGATCATATTCCAGCTGCAGGTAGTATGCCTGTTATGTCTTCAGAAGTCCCTCAAAGAAGACCTTTTAATAATAAACCTTTAGAAATTGTCACATATACACCAACAACAACGGGGACTTATTATATTGTTGTAACAAAATCGGATAGTTCTACAGCTAATATTCCATTTTCAATATTCGCAACAAGCTCATCGCTTGGTGTTCAAACTTCAGAGAGCAGTTTGCCGCAACCGGCAGATTGTTACTCTTCACTTAGTGTTGCAGCTGTTAATTTAACTGATGGAGTAGAGTGGTTTAGTTCTGAAGGGCCAACTACAGATGGTAGAAACAAGCCTGAACTTTCAGCTACTAATCGCACGGTGACTTCTCAATCGAGTGTGTTTGCAGGTACATCTGGTGCGGCTCCACATGTTGCAGGTGCAGCCGCTTTATTGTTATCTCAAGATGCCTCATTAACATCATCTCAATTAACTACCTTACTGATTCAAAATACAAATGATGTTTCATCCACTGGTTATGATTTCCGTACAGGAGCGGGTCGTATCAGTTTGGATGCGGACCTGGATGGCTTTAATCATGATGGTGATAATTGTGTATTTGTGTATAACACAGGTCAGCAAGATTTGGATATTGATGGACAAGGTGATGCTTGTGATTTGGATATAGACGGTGATGGTTTAACAAATACAGATGAATCTGATATAGGGTCTGATTCTTATAACCCAGATACGGATACTGATGGCTTAAATGATGGTGACGAAGTCAATTTGTATTTTACGAATGTATTGCTAATGGATAGCGATGGTGACGGTTTAACAGATGGTGATGAAGTGATTACTTATAGCACTGATCCAAATAAATCAAATAAGGGTGACTTAGCACCTCGTTTTGCAGTTGATGATGTATTAAATACTGCCGACTTGTTAGTTTTATTTCGCTTTCTAGAAAAACTGGATGCGCCTTCTCATTACGAACAGGTAGTTAGTGACATGAACTCAGATGGGGTTTTAGACGTACGTGATGCGCTAATATTAAGAAGCAATTTGGATTTTTAATAAGCTGCTAATATAGTTCTTGAAAATTATAAGGTTATTTGAATATGGATACTACCGGATTTCAAAAGTCATTGTTGTTTGATCGATTAAATGTATATCTTTTTACATTTAGCTGCTTATTACTAATGCAAGGATGTGCAGCAGTTAATACGTTTCCAACCGTTGCACGTGCTGGAGATACGGTTTCATTGATGGTGGGGGGGACAGAAAAAGCGCGCAAAAACACAGTTTTGGTTACTTTAACAGATGCTGATAATGTGCAGTGGGATTTACAGGCCTTGGGTAAGGTTCGTTCAGTTTTTAATTTACGTGCTGATGCCAGAGCAAAAGGAACGCACTATTCTAGTTATCTTGAATCTGTTAGTTCTTGGGGAGAAGGGCATGAGCCTGTACAAACAGTATTAGTTGTTGATATACCTGAGGCTGCAGCAACGGGAATAGCAAGTATAAATGTAAATACAGGTGTGGATGATGATAGTTCCGGTATTGCGCATCCTTATATTATGAGTATCGAAATTATTCCGGGTACTGGCTCAGGGGATAATTTTATTCGAAAGAAGTTTCTATCAGCTGATGTTCCAGTTGACTTTTCTAGGCTAGAACCTGCACCTCATGCAAAAATTAGTTTTGGTATAGATGATGGTGTGGTTATTGGTGCAGCTTCATTGACTGTGGATTTTGATGAGGCAATTGTAAATCCAGATGATATTAATGTATACGTTCCAGAGTCCTCGGTCCGGGGATTATTGAATAATCCTGGGGCATTTGGGAAAACCCAAAGAATGGTCTATTGGAGACAAAATGGGCAACAACTATTCGTTGATATAATTGCGCCTCAGGGAATTTCAAAGAGTTATCTTAAGTTGTATATGATGCACCCTGATAGTGTTGTTGGATCACCTGGCTTTAACATTTCTAATTCAGCTTTTTATGATGTTAATGGGAATGAGATTTTGATAACACCAGAACTAGAATATTTTCAATAGATAAATCATTATATTTTATTGTATGTAACTATGAGATTTTTGACTTGATTCTTTAAATATTGAGCAATATTAATAAATAAGATAATGGTTATGTCGGTTTGGTTGATAATTATTCCTAAATTAAGAGTGCCATTAAATGTTTAGCCTTCTTGTGTGTGGATTTTGATCGGCTTGTTCCCAAATAGGAGTGAAAAAATCATTCAATGCGTTAGCTCTATATTCACAGTTGGATGAAGTTGCAGTATGTGAGCTCATATCAGGTTTAAATATAAAACTTGATTGATCGAACAAAATGAAAGAAATATTCGAACTGTAATAATCTGCGGGTGTGTCTTTTAAGGTTATAATAGAAGGTATCTGTTGTACCATGCCGATTAACATATGGCCATTATGTAATGAGTTAGTAATATCATTAACTAGTATCTGAATTCGTGAATGTCGATTGCCACGAGTTAAGTTTAGCAGTGATTTTCTAAATGCATCATTGTTATAGTATTCTGCTTCTAGGTCAGGAGTAAATATTCTTATAGTTCTTAGTGCGTTGTTTGTTTTGTGAGCTATAGCCGTAGAAATATTCTCAGGTGAATTCAGTTGAAGGTCTTCTTTTGTGTATCCATGCTGATCAAAGTTAAGAAAATTGATACTGTCTATAATATTATATTCATGGTTGTGTTAAGTAGAAATTAAAATATTTTATTAGATAAAATATAGAATACAGTGGAATAATATAAAGTAACTTTCAATGTGATGAAAGTTTATTATATAACTCTTGGTAGTTTGCAGAAAGTGAATTGTTATTACGGTTTATTATTCATTGATGATGCAGAAAAGTTGTTTCATTAATTAATTGCGTGTTGTGACTGATAACCTTCTGCTTGAATATTGAATATATCATCTATAAAATAAAGGGCTGTCTGGATACTAAGGCTGCTAGATAGAATGTTTGCATTTTTAATATAAATTTACGTATTCTCACATACATAACTAGGTAATTTTTAATGATACCATTAAAATTAGATAAGTTTGGAAACCCTGTTTTAACGCAATCAGAGCAAGAACAGATTTTACGGCTTGCAAATATTATATATTTTAGGAAACAAGTTTGGGATAACACTGATTGGATGGGCATTAAGACAGCTAAGTGCCCTATGGATATGTGGGTTTACCAGGAGTTACTCTATAAGTTGAGACCTGATTATATGATTGAAACAGGGACGCTTAATGGTGGTTCGGCATTATTTTTCGCACAAATGTTTGATATTATCGGTCATGGTGAAGTGATTAGTGTAGATATTGAGCAACGTGACTGTTTACCAGATCATGATCGAATTACCTATGTAACTGGCTCATCTACAAGTTTTGATACAGTTCAAGCAGTTCAGAAACAGATTAAAGGTGCTGAAACTGTTATGGTTATATTGGACTCTGATCATAAGCATTTACATAAGCTTAAAGAGTTAAAAACTTATGGGAAGATGGTGACGCCAGGAAGCTATATGATTGCCGAAGATTCCTGTTTTGATGAATACCCAGCTTGGCCTGAGTATGGTCCTGGTCCTGCTCATGCTATTCGAGATTTTATGGCCGAGAATAAATTTTTTGAAATTGATAGAGAGCTTGAGAGGCATATGATCACATTTGCACCAAAGGGGTTCTTAAAAAAAGTTCGTTAACTGTTATAGTAAAATATAAAATGTTTTTATTTCATTGCATGATGGGTTGGTGAGTTTGTTTCATGACTGGATAGTATTGTACTTATTCCTGAGTCTCAATATGTTTTAATTGGAACGTATTTAAGTTACATGAACCCCAAAGGTAACATTGAAGCTATTGAAGAAGGTGTCCACTTTTCTTTGTACTTTCGCGAAGGTACCTTGTTGGAGTTAAAGTATTGAGCAATTTGCTGATTATTTAGATTGAGTTTGCGTAAGGCTAAAATGTCTTGAATGATTTTCTTATCGCCTGGATATGAAGGTATTTTCTGATTTGTTTCTGAAATCCTGATTACATGTTCTTTATGTCGTTTTCCTTCTAATACGTCTGCTTCATCAAGTCTGTCTGCTAGTTTAGGGTTGTAAGGGATATCAAATATTATATGAACCCTTTCTTGGTCCCCATTAACTACACCATGTGGGGATTGATTGTCAAAACTCCATGCATAACCCTTTTCATAGTGCATGGATTTTTCGTTTGATATTAAGAAAGCACCATCATTTGTGATTAGTGGTATATGTATTCTATACATGTCAAACCAGGTTTCATTGAGGTCAGTGTGAGTAATAGTGACCCCGTTTGGAACGGTTTTAAATATAAAGCAGTATTTTGATTCGCCAAATGGACCATCTTTACTTATAAGTTCTTTCAAGTACGGCATGTGCTCGAGAGCTTTTTTTTCAACTGATTCGTCACAAAAAAAATCACTTTCGTCGCCTTTAGTGCCTCCTTTAAGTAATAGCATGCCTACAGAACAGTGCACGTTACCCCAGTATGAGCTGCTCCAGTATTCATCCGGTATTGACTGATACTCTTCAAGTAATCTAGTTAAGTCTAAATCGACGGAAAATCGTATATGGGACTTCTTCTTGTGTTTTTCAGGCAACATAATTTAAACTCTATAAAAAGCAATTGTGATTTATACTGGTCTAGTTCGTATTGTAATATACAGAAAATGTCTGCGATAAATATTAGAGTAAATAGGTGGATGTTATAAAAAATGCTACATTTAACTCTAATTTCCCTATTTTATATATGCAATATTAGCATAAAAGACCTTTATTTTAGATTTATTATGTTGATTTATATTAAATATTATTTATATATGCTCATTAATTAATTGGGTAGGGTATTCATTTAATTTTTTGTTGTAATGTTGTAACTATTTAGTTATTTCATTAGGGGTGTTGCTCTAGTCTTAAGAATAATATTTATGTTTATTGCCCTATGATTACCAGGGTTTTAAGGCTTTTAAATTAAAAATTTTTATTGAGTTTTAATTCTTCTGTCTGCAGCGTCTAAGCTAACAATTCCTATTAGTTCAAATCCAAACAACCACAAGGCCAAAGGAAGAGCGGCTCAGGAAATAGTTAGCTCAAGGTGAAGAGTGTAGGTTACATTGCCTTTTCTCAAAACGACTAATGTGGCGAAACAATCAAGAGTGTGGGTTACCTTTGGCGCAGCCGCTAATTGAAGCAGGTAATGGTACCTATATCATCAGATGGAGCAGAGTTTAAACTGATTGATGAATCATTCCAGAATATAGTCCAGCTATAGAAGTCAATATTTGCTCTATCACCTAAAGAATTAATGATGTTTGTATTTAATGTGGTTTAATGAGCCCTATCGATTCCTGAGTATTTCCAAGTATTATTATATTGTCAGTTGTGAATGAGCCTGATGCCATTGTGTAGGCTCCAGTACAATATTTTCGTTTCCGCTAATACCTCTCGCAATATATAACTCAGGAGTTGACTCTATTGGAAAAAAGAACTGGGCCCATTGTTTTACTGACATGAGAAATTATCATTGGTTTCTTGTATATAAAAATTCAGTTTTGCCCCATTTAGTAATTCTGTATTTACAGGCTGAGCTAGAATGCAAATAAATAAAATTGTAGTTGATGTTGATAGTTTTTTTTATTGTAAGATTTTTTTAGTTTATAGCTATTTTGTAATGCTTCTCTGTTACAGCGCGTAGTAGAGTATTTTCTCTATTTGAAGCGCAAGCTTAGCTATTAGCATTTATTTAAATTCTGTGATGAATTTAATTAATGCATTTAAAAAGTAAGGCATTTTTTATACCTATACTGGTTATTTGATTTAATATCAATAATCTATGAAGAGTTGGCGTTGAGTTTTAAGTTGATACTGAGTGTGAAGTGTAATATAAATTTACACTTTAAAGGCGTGCATGCTTTATATGCTTAATCGTTTTATTTGTGATGCCTGATCAGCCTGGTCCCAGGCTATAGTGAATGATTCGTTTAGTTTATTTGATCTATAATGGCATAAGGAGCTTAATGCTTGATTTTTTGTGCTGTCTGATTTGAAAAGAAAGCTTGATTGATCAATAACAATAAATGAAAATTTAGTGTCAGCGTATTCTTTTGGAGTGATACGTATATCCATTGTAGAAGTTAATTGTTGTGCTAGTCGAATTAAAAAATGCCCTTTATTGATGGAGTTTGCCATATCCGTAACGAGTATTTGTATGCTTGCATGACGATTTCCTCGTGTGAAATTTAAAATGCTTTCTCTAAAGTCATTGTTGTCATATAAATGGTGTTCCAGATCTGGGGTGAATATTTTAATGCTTCTTAACGTCTTTTCTGAAAGGTTTATAATTTCACTTCTTATATCTTCGGTGGTTTCTAAAATAAGATCGTTTTCATTATTTCCCTGGCGCTCAAAATTTGATGAATTAAATAGGCTCATGCCGATACTTTATCGCTAAGTAATTTATTCATGGACTTATGAGGAATACCTGCATCCATAAACTCTTCCGAAATAACTTCAAAGCCCTGTTTTTCGTAAAATGAAATGGCTGAAGTCTGAGCGTGTAAATACACTTTTTCAATGTTTAGACTTTTGGCGTGAGCAAGTAGTTCCTTTAAAATAGATGTGCCAATACCAGCTGAACGATAAGCTTTTAACACTGCCATCCGTCCAATATGTCCATCTGTCTTTAAACGGCCGCAGGCAATGGCTTTGTTGTTTTCATCGGTAACCAGCACATGGATGCAGTCCTGATCGTACTCATCCCACTCAAGCTCTTCAGGTACATTTTGTTCTTCTATAAATACCTTACGGCGAATTTCGCTTAAGCTTTTTTTATTATCTTTCCAGCTGGTAGTTTTGACGTGATATTTCATGATTTTGGTTTTTCTAATCTAGATAAATGCTACCTGTATTGTATAAATCTAATAATATTTCTACTTCAATATGGTTGGCTGACTTAAGTAAATTAGCATTTATGATTCTATTTTCGCAAAGTGTTTTTGCAAATTCAGTTGATACATTGTAATCATTACCATCGATAAATAAAGTTGATTTATTGTCGTAGCTTCTAAAGGCAAATCGGCTGGCAGGATGCCTGATTAACACAGAACCGTTATCAATTTCATCTATAAGTTTATCTAGTGACTTTATTGAAAATTCGGGCGTTTCAGTGTGTTCTGTTTTCGGGTCACTCATATATTTTCCGAACCAGCGATCTATCTCTTTATGTTCAGGTGTAAGATAGTCTTTGAATATACTCTTAACACGATTAATCGCATCATCAGTTATTTCAGATGAATGTACCTGTGTTTTCAGGTCTGCATCCTGATAGGTTAGTTTAGGTGATAAATTCTGCGTGATATGAGCTATAAAATCATTCAGTAAATCTGCATGGCTAACTGCTCTGTAACCTACGGAGAAACTAATGCTTTCACCTAGTGATACGCCATGATGGGTTACATTCGGTGGAATATAAATCATATCACCCGGTTCGAGTACCCATTCCTGTTCGGCTTCAAAGGTTTTATGGATACGTAGAGGCGTGCCTTCTGCCTGATTATCTTCGGCGACTTCTGCTGTGCTTATTTGCCAACGCCGTTTACCTTGGCCCTGTATGATAAATACATCATATAAATCATAATGTGGGCCAACTGAGCCCTGGTCGGCAGCATAACTACACATTAAATCATCGAGGCGCCAATCCGGTATAAAACGGAACATATCAGGCAGCCATGCGAATTCAGGCACAATTTTTTCCAAATCATTTATAACCAGTGTCCAGTGTGATTCAGGTAAGTTTGAAAAGGTATCATCATCCATAGGGCCAAAGATGGGTTGCCAGGGGTGGTCTCCATCTTTCTCTATAACGATGCGAGAATTGACTTCATCTTCAAATGAGAGACCAGCAAGTTCGTCTGCGGTAATTGGAGATTGAAAATCGGGAAATGCCTGACGAATAACCAGCGGTTTCTTTTGCCAGTATTCATTTAGAAATTCTTCGGGAGTGAGTTTACCAAGCGGCTTGATTTGATCATTCATATTGGTAATTTCTCGACAATTTTAAATACTGTCAGCCCTGTAAAAGACAGGGGTGACAGTATTTATAAATATTTATATCTTTTTAGTCTGCTCAATTGCATTACCAATATAATTCATTGGTGTCATATTAATTAACAGATCTTTACCTTCCTGCGGCATGTCCAGGTTCTCAACAAACTCCTGCATTACCTGTTGGTCTACTTTTTTGCCACGTGTTAATTCTTTTAGCTTTTCATAAGGCTTTTCAATGCCATAACGACGCATAACAGTCTGAATAGGCTCAGCTAAAACTTCCCAGTTATTATCGAGCTCTTCGTTTAAAGCTACCGGGTTAATTTCTAGTTTGTTTAATCCACGCATTGCAGATGAGTAAGCAATCGAAGAGTGTGCAAAACCAACACCCAGGTTACGTAATACGGTTGAGTCGGTTAAATCACGCTGCCAGCGAGATATAGGTAACTTCATAGTTAGATGGCCGAATAAGGCATTTGCAATGCCCAGATTACCTTCGGCATTTTCGAAATCGATTGGGTTAACTTTATGCGGCATAGTTGATGAACCAATTTCACCTGCAACGGTTTTCTGTTTGAAGTAACCGACAGAAATATAACCCCAGATGTCACGACTCATATCAATCAATATTGTGTTAAAACGTGATACTGCATCAAACAGTTCAGCCATATAATCATGTGGCTCAATCTGAATAGTGTAAGGGTTAAAGTCAATTCCCAGAGACTCAATAAAGTTTTTAGAAAAAGCTTCCCAGTCTACCTGTGGGTAAGCAGAAAGGTGAGCGTTGTAGTTACCAACTGCGCCGTTAGCTTTGCCCATAATTTCAACACTGGCAACCTGGTTACGTTGTTTTTGTAAACGGTAAACAACATTGGCAAATTCTTTACCCATGGTGCTAGGCGAAGCAGGCTGGCCATGGGTTTTGCTTAACATTGGTTGTTCAGCCAGCTCAAGCGCAATAGATTTCATTT
>Ga0316207_10000514_pt1 | contig 60893 bp, 51 predicted proteins | sample 6weekpyrite_MG_FD_204943 | JGI IMG/M metagenome (GOLD analysis project Ga0316207, IMG submission 204943) | Microbial mat bacterial communities from mineral coupon in-situ incubated in ocean water Damariscotta River, Maine, United States -... | ecosystem: Environmental > Aquatic > Marine >...
TTGTTTAGGGAAAAACCAAAAGAGGCAATCTTATTATGAAATTATCTTCACGCGCACATTACGCAATTAAAACTGTACTAGAACTTTCAACTCACGTTGATGAACCAGTGACTCTCGCACATCTTGCTCAGGCACAGAATATTTCAATCTCTTATTTAGAACAAATTTTTGCTTTACTGCGAAAGTGTGACATTGTTAAAAGTGCACGCGGACCTGGTGGCGGCTACATGTTAAATAAACCATTAGAAGATATTTCTATCGCATCTATTGTAAAAGCCGTTGATAAAGTAACGGTTAAGGAAAGCAGTATGGAACCTGAGTTTAATAGCTCAGATAGCCACACACTTTGGTTGCGACTACTGGACTTAATTGGTGGCTATCTTGATGGTATTAGCCTTGCTGAGTTGCATAGCTTGTATACCACTCCAGATGAGACTCAAACTGAACCAGCAATCGAAAAAGAACAGTCTTATCAAGTTGCATAAGGCTCCATTTAAGCTTTAGTACGCTTTTAATAAAAGCGAGTGATGCCAGTGTATCCTCGCTTTTTTTATGCTTAATCATATTTTCTTGATAAATAATAAACAAATTAGTTGACACTTTCTTATATCGGCTTTATTTTATTTCGCATGCATAAAAAGTAGTCACCATATAGGCACTTATAAGATTACAAATGTCTGTTTTGTGATCATATTCCCAGTAATAAATGGGATTAATAACAATAATAATAAAAATTAATTAAGGAATAGCTGTCATGCACTTAACGCTCCCCCATATAGTTATGATTACTGCCGCTCTACTTATCGCTCACAGTGTAATTTGGGCTTAAGTAACCAACCTTACTAGACTTCCTATTTACATCCACATTAATCAAAAACTATAAAACTATATCCTTATATAACTCTATTCTTATAAAGTTTCAGTTAAACAATTAAATCTCTTTTAATGATCCAGATCAATTCTTGAAAATTTTGCTGTGTCAGTATGAACGTAGATCGTTCAAAAGGGAGAAAATTCATGATTATGCAAAACGGCGATAAAGATATATTAGCTAATGTGGCAAAGACTGTTATGGTGCTTACGGCATTTATGTTTGTAATAATTATAGCGGCAAATATATTAGCTTGAAAATGAACAAGCGCTTTTATTCCGAAGGTTGAACTCCAATTAATTGCGATTGGCCTCTGCTCTCCGTAAAGGCTAGGCCGGTTTTTATAACCGGCCATTTTTTAATTTTTTCGTGGCGTAATATATTCTAAAGCCTGGCTAGCCTGCTGAACAAAATGCTTAAAACTTTCATAACTTTCTTTATCCAGCACTCTCCCACTTGGTTTTCTATCCGCATACACTAAGCCGATTGTTCTACCTGATAGTAACAATGGTGCAATGTAAAATTCTCGACAAGCAAGAACCAAGCGAATATCTTCACTCACATATAAGTCTGTTGCTTCAGACTGACTATCCTCTACCCATGCTGGTTTAGCTTTTTTAATAACACGAGAGAAAACGTTATCTGTTTGTAAACTAAAATGAAATTTTTTGATGAATTTTTGGTTATCCTGGCCTAATGCATACTTTGCTTTTATCGCTTTTTTGTCCGAGGTCATCATTGAAAACACGGTACGATCCAATCCAACAGCGCGATAGATACCTTCTAAAACAATTTCTAAAATCATATTAAAATCTGGTTGCTCATCTAATATTCCTGAAAGATCGCGTAACACATTTAGTTGTAATAAAGGATCGGGAATAGGACAGTTTGGATCAAAATAATGTTCATCTGAGTTATCTTGTACTAATTTCTCATCAATAGGTAAATATTGAATAATAGTACTAGCACCGTATATCTGAGCGATATCAGCAGATTTTTGCGCATTATCACGCAATTCAAATAATACTTTTTCTTTTTCAACCCCAATATGATCAGCAATATCATGCGCAACTAACAATGTTTTATTTCCATTCCAGCTTTCACTCGCTACCTCTGAAAGTTTTAACGCCAACACAATATCTTTTATTCTTGGGTTATTCATTTTCGGTTTATTGATCACGCTATGTAAAAGATCACTTAAATGCCAGTCACGAGTCAGGCCAATGGTTAATTGATTTAAAGTAAAACCCAGAACTTCTTTTTCAGCCATCTCTGCTTCAAAACCACGCTGCTCCATTAACTCAATAATTTGTTCACCTTCTTCACCAGCAACACACCAAAAGGTCATCTCACCGACATTACGCAATAAAGCAGCAATAAATACTTCTTCGGCAGCATCATCACCTCGTTGCTCAGAAAAATAGCGTGCCTGTACTGCAGCATGAAATGAATGAGCCATAATTCTTAATGCGTGCTCCTTCGCTTTTCCGCTTAATAGAGCATCAATAATGGCCAGTGACATACTGACATCGCGAACTAAATTAAAACCAAGAAAAACTATTGCTTTACTAATCGTACTAATAGTCGAGCCAGTGGCATTGTAAGTCGCACTATTAGCTAAACGTAATACCCTGGCCGTTAAATTAGCATCTCTTAAAATTATTCGAGATAAATCGGAAGTAGACGTCGCATCTTTGGAAATAACATCATTAATGGCCTTTACCGTATAATTAAATATTGGTAACTCATCTTCACTAATTCTTTCAATCCAGTTTTGTAAATTTTCAGACATAAATAATGTGTAACCTTAAGTTAAGTATCTACTACCAAATATAAATGGCATGCTGTAAAAGTTCTTTAAATAAAATTAAAGGCTTTAGTGCTTTTTCGGTGAAATATATTCCAACGCTAACCCTGCTTGCTGAACAAAATGGTTAAAACTTTCATAACTTTCATCATCTAATACCCTGCCACTTATTTTTCTGTCAGCATAAATAACGCCAATTGTTTTTCCTAATAAAATTAATGGTGCTAAATAAAACTCTTCGCAACCTAAAATTAGCCGAACATCTTCACTAACAAATTTTTTATATAAAGCATCCTGGCTATTTTTAACCCATATTGACTCAGATTTTTTTATAGTTTGAGAAAAAATATTATCGGTTTGGAGACTAAAATAAAACTGACTAATAAAATCCTGATTATTTTTTCCTAAAGCATATTTAGCTTTGAGTGCTTTCTTATCTGCCGTCATTAAAGCAAAAACAGCACGGTCAAGACCAATACCCCGATATATACCTTCTAAAATAATTTCGAGCACTAAATTAAAAGTTGGCTTATCGGCTAATATCCCTGATAAATCTCGTAAAATATTTAACTGCAATAAGGGATCCGGTTCGGGATGTTCAACATCAAGGTTATGTTCATTCGCATCGTCTTTTATTTTTTCTTCATCTATCGGCAAATACTTGATAATTGAAGAGGCATCAAAAAGCTGTGCAACCTCCGCACCCGAATGTGCATTTTTACGTAATAAAGGAAGTATCTCTTCTTTTTTTACTCCAATATGTTTAGCCACTTTATTTGCTACAGATGTAGTTTCTTTACTACTCCAGCTTTCTCTAGATATTTTCGCAAAATCTAAAGCAAGTACAATATCCTTAATTCTGGGGTTATTTATTTTTGGTGTGTTGATAGCGCTATGTAATAGGTCACTTAAATGCCAACCTCGCGTTAATGCGACGGTAAGTTGATCTAAGGTAAAACCAAGCACTTCTTTTTGAGCAATTTTCTCTGATAAATTTTTCTTTTCAATTAATTCAACAATTTGATCACCTTCTTCACCTGCAACACACCAAAAAGTTATTTCACCGACATAACGAAGTAATGCTGCAATAAAAACTTCTTCAACATCATCATCACCTCTTCGATCAGCAAAATCCTTGGCTTGAACAGCAGCATGAAATGACTCAGCCATTAGCTTTAATGCATGTTCTTTTGTTTTACCATTTAGCAGTGCATCAATGATTGCCAAAGACATACTCATGTCACGCACTAAATTAAAACCAAGATACACAATGGCTCGGCTGACGGTGCTAATCGTTGAGCCTGTTACGTTATAGGTCGCACTGTTAGCAAGCCGTAGCACTCTCGCTGTTAAGCTCGCATCACGCAGAATAATCCTGGAGAGATCAGAGGTAGAAGTTGCATCTTTTGAAACTACGTCACTAATTGCATTTACCGTATATTTAAATATCGGTAATTCATTTTTACTAATACGCTCTATCCAATGTTCTAAATTCTCAGACATACCAAACCGAAACCTGCTATTAGGTTAAAAACTTACTCCTAATATAATCGGCAGCGTCTCGGGATTCTTTAGCCACAATAACATTATTTCTATAAAAATGAGGGACTTAAAGGTAGGAAGGTAATAAAGAGTAACTGAATGAAACTTGTATTAACTTTTGTTTTTAGCGACAAATCGATCCAGTTGATTGGCAAATTCACGACGATCGCGTTGGTTTAGGGGAGGGGGACCTCCTCCCATTATCTCGCCCGTGCCACGCAGCTCATCCATCAAATCACGCATCACCAGCTTTTGTTTTATGGTCTCAATAGAATAAAGCTCACCACGGGGATTAAGCGCATGCCCCCCCTTTTCAATCACTTCGGCAGCTAACGGGATATCCGCGGTAATAATTAAATCGTCTTTTTGCACCTCTTGCACAATATAATTATCAGCAACATCAAAACCAGATGAAACACGAATACTCTTAATGAAAGGTGATTTTGGAATAATTAGGCTTTGGTTAGCCACCAAGATAACATGAATTCGTGCACGCTCAGCGACACGAAATAAAATCTCTTTAACAACTTTTGGACAAGCATCTGCATCGACCCAAATTTTCATGGCAACCGGCCTTTTCTATTCATCTTCTAAAACAGACAGCAATGCTTGCTGAGAAACAGGATGCTGCAACACGCCATGTAGGGTAAACAACTCTAAAAGTTTCGAAACATGTTTCACTTCGTGTTTTTCCACCATCGCAATAACCTTTGCCTCTGGCGCATATTTTTGTAGGCTATGTAAAAACACATCCAAATTACTCACATTCACACCCGCATAATTATTGCCATAACCATACATAAATTCAGCGACTACGTAGTCCGGCTTTTGCTTTTTTAACTGAGAAATGGCTTTACGCATAGAGCTAAGCTGTACATTTTCAAAGCCATGCTTTTGATACAACTCAGTAAAGTTTGGGTGCAAAGGCGACTCAATTATAGAAAATACAACTTTTTGGCTCATTTTTACTATCTTCAACGCTAAAATTACAATAAATCATGTTAAATCAGCCGCTACAATATCGTATTTTGCTGTAAATTGTCAGTCAAAACAGTATAATGCGCGTCCTTTATTCTCATCTGCTCCAGCACTTACTGGATCTGCATTTTAACGCTTCGCCATAACCTCTGTTACAGGAACATCTGATGTCTAATACCGACACCTTACCGACTTTTAGTGAATTAGGCCTTTCTGCCTCTGTGCTTGAAGCACTGATTGCCATTGGCTACGAAACCCCCTCACCGATTCAGGCTGAAATGATTCCTTATGTTATGGAAGGACGAGATGTACTCGGGCAAGCCCAAACAGGTACCGGAAAAACGGCCGCATTTGCACTCCCGATCTTGTCACAAGTTGATCTCAAAATTAAAACACCCCAGGTATTAGTGTTAGCCCCTACGCGTGAGCTCGCTATTCAGGTTGCTGAAGCATTCCAAAAATATGCAACCAAAATGAAAGGTTTCCATGTTTTACCTATCTATGGTGGTCAAGATGCACGAAGCCAGATTCGTCAACTTGAGCGTGGTGTACATGTTGTTGTTGGCACGCCCGGACGTGTTATGGATTTAATTCGCCGTAGAAGCTTAAAGCTTGATGCAATTAAAACACTTGTTCTTGATGAAGCCGATGAAATGTTACGCATGGGCTTTATTGATGATGTTGAGTGGGTAATGGAACAGCTTCCAGAAGAACGTCAGATTGCATTGTTCTCTGCCACCATGCCAACACAGATTCATAAGATCACCCAAAAGTATCTAGATAATCCTAAAGAAATTGTAATCAAAGTTAAAACCACTACCGCTTCAACGATAAGGCAGCGTTATTGGATGGTCAGTGGCCATCATAAATTAGATGCATTAACCCGTATCCTTGAAGCCGAACCCTTTGATGCCATGATCATTTTCGTGCGTACCAAAAATGCTACAACCGAACTTGCTGAAAAACTCGAAGCGCGTGGTTATTCATCTGCCGCCATCAATGGTGACATTGCTCAGAGCCAACGTGAAAAAACTGTTGAAAACTTAAAACGTAAAAAGATTGATATCTTAATCGCTACCGATGTTGCGGCTCGAGGCCTGGATGTACCACGCATCAGTCATGTTGTTAACTATGACGTACCTTACGATACCGAGTCATACGTTCACCGTATCGGTCGAACTGGCCGTGCAGGTCGTGAAGGTGATGCAATCTTATTTGTTGCACCGCGTGAAAAACGTATGTTGCAGCAAATTGAACGCGCAACAAAACAAAAAATTGAAGCATTGGAAATGCCTTCAACAGAAATGATTAACAACAAACGTATTGCACGTTTCACACAAAACATTTCTGACAACATTGCTAGTGAAGGATTAGAGTTTTATGCCAGTATTATTGAAAAATATACCACTGAACATAATATTCCAGCCATAGAAGTTGCTGCCGCCTTAGCAAAGATGGTTCAAGGTGATGAGCCATTACTATTATCAAATGCGCCCGTTGCTCAAAAATCGAATCGTAACGACCGTGACCGCGGCGATAGAAAAGGTCGTGATCGTGGCTCACGCCGCGACCGTGAAGAACGTGGTGAAGGAAGAGATCGTCGTTCTCGCCGTGACCGGGGCACTCATGAAAAAGAAGAAGGCTTACAAACTTATCGTTTAGAAGTTGGCCATGACCACGGTGTTAAACCAGGTAATATCGTAGGTGCCATTGCCAATGAAGCAGGTATCGATAGCAAACACATGGGACGTATTCAAATTAATGATGACTACAGTACCATCGATTTACCAGAAGGTATGCCAAAAGATATCTTTATGGATTTAAAAAGTGTGCGTGTAGCCGGTCAAAAATTAAATATTTCTGTTTTTGGTGAAGAATCTGTAACAAAAAAACGTGAAACATTAAAACGTAAGCCACGTAAGGATGGAGACCGCAAACCCTCTTCAAACCGACGTAGAAAAGAACCTGCACATAAGCCACGTCGTAAGAAATCTGATTCATAAAGTTGAAACCAGGCTATCTTTACTGACAAACTGTAGTAACTCATATTCGTTCCTACACGTTAGAATATGAGTTTATACAGGAACATACAAATTGTAGGATATACCCGGTTTGAAGAAAAGCAGCCACGTGTGCTGTGACTCAGGCTCAAAACACTTTTTTCAGTATTCGTAACCGTATTTGTTTTTCAATTTCAATTACGGAAAACATTATTATTCCAACAGCGATAATCAATAAGCCATCCAATAAACCAATCGCTTCTGTTTCAAACACGTTTTGAAGCCATGGCACATAAGTAATAGCGAACTGTCCGATGGTAACAGCGATAACTGAAATCCATATAATACGTGTTCCATATATTGCTTTCCATGTTAACAACGACCCATACATATTGCGGATAAAGAAAAGATGAAATATTTCCAGTACAACCAGAGTATTCAAGGCCATGGTACGCGCTAGATTTTCTGAATAGCCCTGTAAAATAGCATATTCATAGATACTAAAGACACCAACTAGAAACAAACTAGCTACCAGAACAATATGCCACATAAGAGCACCACTTAGCAGCCCTTCTTTGCGAATCCTAGGTGGCCGTTGCATTGTATTTTCTTCTGTCGGTTCAAAGGCCAATGCGATACCAAGTGTCACCGCAGTTATCATATTAATCCACAGTATTTGGATTGGCGTGATTGGCAGGCTCAACCCAAGGATTAACGCGAGGATAATAGTCATAGCCTCACCAGCATTGGTTGGCAATGTCCAACTGATTACTTTTTTTATATTGTCATATACTGTCCGCCCCTCGCGCACAGCAGCAACAATTGAAGCAAAATTATCGTCAACCAATACGATTTCGGACGCTTCTTTCGCTGCTTCGCTGCCACTTTTCCCCATGGCAATTCCGACATCGGCACGTTTAAGTGCGGGAGCATCATTAACACCATCACCCGTCATTGCAACTGTCATATCATTCTCTTGCAGTGCCATGACGAGACGTAATTTATGTTCAGGGCTTGTGCGTGCAAAGATTCCGGTGTCACGTACAATAGATTCGAGCTCGGCATCATCGAGTTTATCCAGCTCTGTACCAGTTAATACATTGTCAGTATTTTGCAATCCAAGCTGCTTGCCAATAGCAACGGCAGTGATTGCATGATCGCCGGTGATCATTTTGACATCAATGCCAGCATCATGGCACCTGGTGATTGCTTCAATCGCTTCCTCCCGTGGTGGGTCGATGAAACCAGCCAGCCCCAGGAATAACAGAGAATCTTTTATATCAATCTGTTCAAGTACAGTATGTTCAGGTTTCACTTCTTTAGCGGCGAAGGCAAGAACACGCTGGCCTTGAGCCGCAATTTTATTGGCTTGTTCGTTCCAGTAAGCAATGTCCAGTGGTTTGGTTTCATTACTGCCAGTATGTTGTTCCTGACACATAGCAAATATCGTCTCTGGTGCGCCCTTTATAAAAATGAATGCATGATTTTCATGGTTATGATTAAGTGTCGCCATGTATTTATGCTTGGTATCGAAAGGGATAACATCAGTGCGCGTCCATTGATTACGTATCTCGGTACCATCTATTCCGACTTTATTGGAAAAAGCCAACAAAGCAGTCTCCATTGGATCGCCGTGCCCAATCCACACATCTTCTTTTCTTATCAGTTCTGAATCATTACAAAGGGCAGCCACACGTCCTAATTCCTGTAACGCCGGATGTTCTATCACAGAGACTTCGTGGTCATTGATTGTTATATCGCCCAAGGGTTCGTAACCAGTCCCATGGATACTAAAGTGTTCAAGGCTTGTGACAATTGTAGCGACGATCATTTCATTTCGTGTGAGAGTGCCAGTCTTGTCCGAACAGATCACTGAGACTGCGCCAAGTGTTTCAATAGCGGGTAGTCGCCTAATGATAGCGTTACGTCGTGCCATGACTTGCACCCCTACCGCCAATGTAATTGTCAGTACTGCAGGCAACCCTTCAGGAATGGCAGCGACCGCGATACCAACGACCGCCATAAATAAATTAGCAAAATCGTGATGCAGTACAAAATAGCCAAGGAGCAAAATCAATGCCGCAATGCCAAGAATAAACAAGGTAAGCCATTGGGCGAAGACAGCCATTTGCGCTACTAGTGGCGTATTCAGGGTCTGCACTTCCGAGAGTAAACCACTTATACGTCCGATTTCTGTCTGTGAACCTGTGGCAACCACCACTCCCATACCCTGTCCACTGGTGACAGTGGTGCCGCTATATCCCATACAGAAACGATCACCAAGTGGTGCATCAGTTACAACCGGTTTGGAATGTTTATCAACAGCCATAGATTCGCCGGTCAATATTGATTCCTGGATCTGCAAACCATGAGTTTCGAATAAACGTAAATCGGCTGGCAACTTATCACCTGCATCCAGCAACACAATGTCACCGGGTACCAGTTGTTCACCTTTAACAGTATGGCGCCGACCATCACGAATGACCGAGGCACGCAATGCAAGCATGTGCCGGATAGCATCCATTGCTTTTTCAGCCTTACCTTCCTGCAAAAATCCAATAACAGCATTGATAACAACCACAGCAATAATCACAAAGGTATCGACCACATGACCAAGTAATGCCGTAATAGCAGCCGCCCCCAGAAGAACATATATAAGGATATTATGAAAGTGATGAAAAAATCGCAGCAGTACATTGCGACGCATGGGTTCAGGCAGCTTATTGAGCCCAAAGGTAGTTAGCCTTTGGTTTGCGTCAGCCTCACTCAAACCCAGTTGCGTCGTCTCCAGTTCAGATAATACCTGATTAGAGGATTGATTATGCCAGTTATGAATATTTTTCATTGACTCATTATAGGATTAATGTCTGTTTTGGAAAGAATAAAGTAGTATTTGCTACCGTTGCCCTGGGTCGTTTGCCGCCTATTAAAATTATATTGTGAATATTTGCTTTTAGCTAATTTTATCAGTCTACCAAAGGTTAGATTATATTAAAGTTCGGTTCCTCACTTTGTGAAATCAACTCTGAACTAGTACAGATAAATCAATCTAGCCAGTGATACCTGTTGAATACGTAACACATCACTTATCCATGGCGTATACATGGCATCAATATGGATAAGCTGAGCTGCTAAAGTCCCAAATAATAAAAAATGGTTATTAAAAGGATTATGTGTAAAAACAGAACGCATTTCTGAACGACTATTAAATACATGCATATTTTCAAATAAAACAATAAATTAACGGGCTTGAAAACTGATGTAAAAAAACCTGGACTAATCCGGTTTGTTTAATATTTGCTAGCGTATTTTAACCGTATACTTATAAACGATGTCTGGCTCCTGATAAACTTAAACCGCGATAATTGGAGGAGAGCAACTCAAGTACATGCTCAGTAGATAGCGTATCCGCTCTTAAGTCTATTTGTACTGCCACATTATCCTCCCGTTTAAATCCAGCAACATAACCGGTTATAACCTGTTGCCTTAATCATACACAATCACCGTAATTAATATTACAATTCATATTATGAATATATCACCTATCTCTATTTCCTATACTAATGATGAAACAAAAAAACCTGCAGAAAATTTTTCGAAAAGCACTGGCTATCCCCTGGTGCCGGTGAATCAGGTCATAACTCCGTTAAACCTGAATTACACAAATGATTTTATTGAACTCTGTGATACCGAAAAAAACATCAGTGTTCATATCGATTTTATTTCCGGAGATTTGGCACACAGACAAAAATATGGCGGTGGTCGGGGCCAAAGTATTGCCAAAGCTATAGGTTTAAAACAAGGTACTGCACCTCCTTCTGTTTTAGATGCAACTGCCGGTTTAGCAAAAGATGCTTATGTACTCGCCTGTCTTGGTTGCTCCATGACATTAGTTGAACGCTCACCGATTATAGCTGAACTAATAAAAGATGCGATTAAACGCGCCGAAGAAAATGAACAATTTCAGTTAATTTTAAAAACAGGATTTAATGTTATTAATGAAAGCAGCATTGAACATCTAAAAGTATTACTGAATAAGTCCTCTAGAAACCATCCCGATGTTATCTATCTTGATCCTATGTATCCACATAGAAAAAAATCAGCATCGGTTAAAAAGAATATGCAAATTTTACAAACGCTTTTAGGACAAGATGAAGATACTCAAGAATTATTAGATGTGGCGTTGAAAGTGGCTAAAAAACGTGTTGTGGTTAAACGCCCAAAAGGTGCTGAAAATTTGACTGTAACAAACCCGACTTATTTAGTGGAAAGCAAAAAAACACGTTATGATGTCTATATTATTCAGCAAGAGTAATCAATTCTTTTTTTTATTTTTAGCTTCAATCCATTGCGACATATACATAGCACTTTTTAAGGTATGGTGACGCAACATTTTTCCGGTAAAATTATTATTTCGGTTTTTTTCTAAATTATTTTCAACTTCAATAAGTCGCTTTAAGAACCTTTCTTCATTCTGTTCTTTATTAAAAATATTATTTATTATTGAAAAAATATTACTTTGTTTTTCTTTCCACACATTTCCCTCTTTATAGAGCTCAATGGCCGTATTTGCAATGCTATTTTCATTGTCGACAATAAAACCCGGCCAATAATATTCAGCATACATCGACTCTGCACCAATAGAGGTCGTAATACTTGGAGTCCCGGTTAACATGGCATCGGCGAGCTTTCCTTTCATACCCGCACCAAAACGTAGCGGTGATAAACATACGCGATATTGACTCAAGGTTTCCAATGCATCTTCTGCCCAACCCTTGATATAGAAGCCCTGTTTTGGATTATGCAATTGCTGTGCTTTTTTGGGTGGGTATGAACCGTAGATGTGTAACTCAGCACCGTTTAATTTTTGTCTGATTAACGGCCAAATGGTATCTTTCAAATACAAAACCGAATCCCAATTGGGTACATGACGAAAATTCCCAATAGTGACAAAGTGTTCTCTTTCATTATATTTTGGCCATTTTTCTTTGCATAGCTTCTTATCCAAGGACTCATACATAAAAGGTAAATAAAGCAATAAACTCTCATCTACATTATATTGATTTTTTAATACTTCAATTTCCACTTCTGAAATCATCAAGCTTAAATCACAACGTAAAATACTTGCGACTTCCCGAACAGCTGTGTCGGTATGAAACTCAAGTTTTTTTAAATCGTATGGACTAATGTTGTTTTTTAGCGCTGTATGCCGTGCATCTCGTAAACAATGTAAATCTACCGTTTCGAGCAACTTAACTGCATTTGGGCATTCTTTATCAACTCGCCACGAAAACTGTTCTTCCATCATAAAACGATCAAACAACACCACATTAGGGTTCAGTTTTTTTACGAACTTATCAAAGCTGCTGTTATTGAGTTCTATAACTTGTTGGTTTATGCCCATGGCAGATAAATCTACCATGTGATCACTTGGTACTGCAGGCGAAGCATAGGTAATCTCGTAATCTTGTTGTTGGAAAATTGAAAGTAATTGCAGCATACGACTACCTGCTGCCGAGGAATTAGGTTCTGGCCAGACATAACCAATGACAAGGAGTTTTTTCATAGCAAGAGTATATATTAATTATAAAGCATAAAAAAAGGCGGCTATAAAAGCCGCCTTAAAGTACCGGAGTTAACCTAAACCTTACATCGTTTCCAATAGTAATTGGTTCATCCGTGTTACGAAGGCAACAGGATCTTCTAACTGGCCACCTTCGCTTAACATTGCCTGATCAAACAAGAGGTGAGACCAGTCTTTAAACTTGTCATCATCTTGTTCGTCACTTAAACGTTTAACAAGTGGATGCTCAATATTGATTTCTAAAATAGGTTCAATATTGGGTACTTCGTGACCGGCTTGCTTTAAGATTTTTTGCATACTTACAGCCATATCTTGTTGTTCAACAACGAGACAAGATGGAGAATCGGTTAATCGTGTCGAAACACGCACTTCTTTAACCTTGTCAGCTAAACCTTCTTTCATTTGCTCTAAAAGTTTCTTGTTATCCTTTTGTGCCTTTTCAGCTTTTTTCTTGTCTTCTTTATCTTCTAAGTCACCAAGATCAAGCTCACCTTTTGCGATATTAACGAATGACTTTCCATCATACTCTTGTAGGTATGACATCATCCATTCATCAACACGGTCGTGCATAAGAATAACTTCGATATCTTTTTTCTTAAACAATTCTAAATGAGGGCTATTTTTTACTGCCGCGTATGAATCACCCGTGATGTAATAAAGCTTATCCTGGCCTTCTTTCATACGGCTGATGTAATCATCTAATGACACATTTTCAATATCTGAGTCGTTATGAGTAGAAGCATAACGGAAGAGCTTAGCAATTTTCTCTTTGTTAGCCGCATCTTCTGCCGGGCCTTCTTTTAATACTCGGCCAAACTCTTGCCAGAAGGTTGCATAATCTTCGGCATTATTTTTTGCCATTTTTTCTAAGTGACCAAGAATTTTCTTAATTGATGCACCACGAATAGTATCAATGTGCTTATTCTTTTGTAGAATTTCACGTGAGATGTTTAATGGTAAGTCATCCGAATCCACTACACCTTTAATGAAGCGTAAGTAGTTTGGCATTAATTGATCAGCGTCATCCATAATGAAAACGCGTTTCACATAAAGTTTAATACCCTTTTTTTGATCGCGCTCAAACATATCAAACGGTGCACGCTTTGGTACATAGAATAAAGTTGTATATTCTTGAGTACCTTCTACGCGATTGTGTAACCAGCTAAGTGGCTCATCAAAATCATGTGCGACATGCTTATAGAATTCTTTATATTCGTCATCTTTAACTTCAGATTTAGGACGTACCCATAATGCAGAGGCTTTGTTAACCGCTTCTAATTCATCCGTTGGTTTGCCTTCATCATCATTCTTTTTCATTGAGATAGGTAATGAGATATGGTCTGAGTATTTATTGATGATTGAACGCAATCGCCAACCATCAGCAAACTCTTCTTCGTCTTTTTTCAAGTGAAGAATAATCGTTGTACCACGATCTGCTTTTTCGATATTTTCTAAATCAAACTCACCTTCACCGGTGGATACCCAGCGAACGCCGTGTTCTGCACCTAAACCCGCGCGGCGTGTTTCAACAACCACGTTATCAGCAACGATAAATGACGCGTAAAAACCCACACCGAACTGACCTATCATTTCAGCGTCTTTGGCTTGTTCGCCAGTTAAGTTATCAAGGAATTTTTTTGTGCCTGAATTAGCAATCGTACCGATATTGGCAATCACTTCTTCACGGTTCATACCGATGCCGTTGTCTGAAATGGTTACTGTGCCTGCTTCTTTATCAAAATCGATGGTAATACCTAAATCTTCTTTACCTTCATATAAGGCGCTGTCACTTAGTGCTTCAAAACGTAACTTATCGCAGGCATCTGAGGCATTAGAAACGAGTTCACGAAGGAAAATCTCTTTATTTGAATAAAGTGAGTGGATCATAAGGTTGAGCAGTTGCTTAACCTCAGTCTGAAAACTTAGGGTTTCTTTTTTGGCTTCGACCGACATATTTCTCTCTCAATATTTGTTATTTAAATTCGATTTTCTTTATATATTGACGAAACCATGGGATTCAAGGGGTAATATTGGGAAATAGTGAATAATTCAACTCCCGCGCCATTCTGCGTCGATTTAGCTACAATCTTGCCAGAATGTATCCATAATCCACTCTGAAACTCCGAGAGTGAAAGGCAAAGTCTGATTTATGGCAAAAATGTTCGAGGGCTGATTTTGAGCATATCCATAATATATGATGCGACTTCCTCAATCGACATACTACTGACGTCAAAATACGGGATATTTTGTTGTTGGAACAGGCTTTCAGTCTGCCTCATCTCATACTGACATTGTGATAATGTTGAATACTGACTATTGGCGCGGCGCTTAGTACGAATGTTCTGCAAACGCTCGGGGGTTACAATTAGGCCGAAAAGCTTGGGTTTATGCGATCGTAATGCTTCAGGCAACAATAACGAGTCCAGCTCTTCGTCCACAATGGGGTAGTTGGCAGCTTTAAGCCCATAATGCATCGCTAGATATAAACTGGTAGGGGTTTTCCCTGTCCGTGAGGCCCCGGTTAAAATCACATCGGACTCAGAGTATATTTTTCCCCCTACACCATCATCTGTTTTAAGTGAATAATTAACCGCATCAATACGAGCGCTATAATATTCATCATCTCCAATACCGTGCACCCGCCCTAACCCCAACTTAGCCTCACAATTAAGTTCTTCTTCTATAGGTGAAATAAATGAATTAAACACATCGAGGTGTAAACCTTCGGCACTCGACAATATTTCACGCAATTCTGGATCAATTAAAGTACTTAAAATAATGGGACGTAAACCAGACTTTTCTGCAAATGAGTTAATTAATATAACGGCTTCATTTGTTTTTTTGCTGGAGTCAATAAAGCGTAATGAATGAGATTCAAACCGGGTAGAAGAAAATTGGTACAGCAAACTACGCCCCAGCGTTTCAACTGTGATCCCCGTACTATTAGAAACAAAAAAAACCGCTCGAGAATTTTTTATTTTATTATCCATATTAATTGATTTCTTCACACTCCACGCTTACATTGTATTTATAGCATAAAGTCGTAAGCACATGGCACCAAACCTGATGCTTATAACACAGTATTACAATATGGTATTTATTAATGGCAATGACTAAATACATTTTATGGTTTGATGAAATCAATTTAACCGACTTGGCTAAAGTTGGAGGGAAAAATTCATCTTTAGGTGAAATGATCACTAACTTGTCCAGTGCTAATGTTCCGGTACCCGGCGGTTTTGCCACAACCTCTGATGCCTTCTGGTTTTTCATTAAACAAACTGATCTTGATAAAAAAATAAATAACAAGTTAGATGTTCTCAATGTGCATGACGTTATCGCATTACAAGAAGCGGGGAACGAAATTCGTCAATGGATACTTGATGCGGACATGCCTACGCTACTGCAAGACGAGATACGTACAGCCTACAAACAATTAATAAAACGTTACGGCGACGAAGCAACTTATGCAGTACGTTCATCAGCAACCGCTGAAGATTTAGCAGATGCTTCTTTTGCCGGACAACAAGAAACCTATTTAAACATTCAGGGCGAAGAAGAAATCTTAAATGCCATACAAGCCGTGTTTGCCTCTTTATATAATGATCGAGCCATCGCCTATCGCGTGCATCACGGTTTTGAACATCACAATGTTGCCCTTTCTGCGGGTGTTCAATTAATGATACGCAGTGATCTTGCCAGTAGTGGTGTCATGTTTACCATTGATACTGAGTCAGGTTTTGAAAATGCTATTTTTGTTACATCTTCATATGGACTGGGTGAAGCAGTTGTACAAGGTAGCGTTAACCCCGATGAATTTTATGTTTATAAGCAGGCCTTAGAAAAACAAGACCATGCCATTTTACGTCGCAGTATTGGCAGTAAAAAACAAAAAATGATTTTTTCTGAATCAACCTCACATGAAACATCAACCCATACGATTGATGTCGATACTAAAGAACAAAACATGTTCAGCATCACTGATGAGGAAGTCATGTTTATTGCCGAAATGGGTTTAAAAATAGAAAAACATTATGGCAAGCCCATGGATATTGAATGGGCAAAAGATGGTATTTCGGGTGACATTTATATTGTACAAGCTCGTCCTGAAACGGTTAAAAGTCGCAGCAACAGAAATGTGTTGGAACGCTATGAATTTGTAACACCTAATAAACAAAAAAACATATTAGTCTCGGGACGCAGTGTTGGTCAGCGCATAGGGCATGGCAATGCACGTGTTATTTTAAATGCAAGTGAAATGGATCGGCTCATTGATGGCGAAGTGCTAGTGACCGATATGACAGATCCAGACTGGGAGCCGGTTATGAAACGTGCCAGCGCGATTGTCACCAATCGTGGTGGCCGCACTTGTCATGCAGCAATTATTGCACGTGAACTTGGCGTACCCGCAGTTGTTGGAACAAGTGAAGCGACAAAAGTGCTGAAAAATAATCAGGCAGTGACCGTAAGTTGTGCCGAAGGTGAAGAAGGTCATATCTACGAAGGTATACAAGAGTTCAATATCAATAAGATTGATCTTAAAGAACTGCCAGAGCTTCCCTTTAAGATCATGCTCAATGTAGCAACACCTGATCGTGCATTTGATTTTAGTTTTTTACCGAATCATGGTGTGGGCCTAGCGCGGCTTGAATTTATCATTGCTCGAACGATAGGTATTCATCCAAAAGCATTACTGCAATACAACAAACAAGAGCAAGTTATAAAAGATAAGATTGACGAAATCACTAAAGGTTATGCGGATCCCGTCAGTTTCTATATAGAAAAATTAGCCGAAGGTATTTCTTCTATTGCTGCCGCATTTTACCCTAAACCCGTTATCGTTAGACTATCGGACTTTAAAACAAATGAATACGCCAACCTTATTGGTGGCAAAAACTATGAGCCTCATGAAGAAAACCCAATGATTGGATTTCGAGGTGCTTCGCGTTACATTAATAGAAAGTTTGAAGACTGTTTTGAGCTGGAATGCTTTGCCATTAAAAAAGTTCGCGACCAAATGGGCTTAACCAATGTTGCAATCATGATTCCCTTTGTCCGTACTCCAGAAGAAGCGCATGAAGTAACCAATCTTTTAAAAGAAAATGATTTAGGCCGTGGTGAAAATGGACTAAGTATAATGATGATGTGTGAAATTCCTTCTAACGCCTTACTTGCAGAAAAATTCTTAAAGCATTTCGATGGGTTTTCAATTGGTTCTAATGACATGACTCAACTAACCTTAGGGCTCGATCGTGATTCGGAATTGGTTGCGGATCGCTTTGATGAACGTAATGATGCGGTTAAAGCATTACTGAGTATGGCAATTCGGGAATGTAAAATTAAAAATAAATATATTGGAATCTGTGGGCAAGGGCCTTCTGATCATCCTGACCTTGCCTATTGGTTAATGGAACAAGGTATAAACAGTGTTTCTTTAAATCCAGATAGTGTAATTGAAACCTGGTTATACTTAGCTGAAGACAAAAAATGATGTTTTATTATATAGGGTAATAATAAAGAAAATAACTCACTTCCATTATGTTATATTCAAAAAAAGGCCGGCTTGAAGCTGGCTTTTTTATTATAGGCCTGGATAGAAAACTACTTACCTAATACTTCTTTCAGTGAGCTTAAGCAAAAATCTACATTTTTTTCATTACTCGCGTGCCCCATTAAACCAATGCGCCAAACCTTACCCGCTAAAGCACCAAGGCCTGCACCAATTTCCAGGTTATAATCATTGAGTAACTTGCCACGCACTACCGCGTCATCCACACCGTCCGGAATATAGACAGTGTTTAACTGAGGTAAACGGTCACCTTCTTTAACAACAAAGTTAATCCCCATTTCTTCAAGCCCTGCTTTGAGTTTTAAATGATTACTCATGTGACGCGCCCAGGAATTTTCTATACCTTCTTCCTGTAAAATCACAAGAGCTTCATGCAAGCCATATAATGTGTTAACTGGTGCCGTATGGTGATACGCACGTTTTGCACCTGCGCCCCAATACCCCATCACTAAACTCATGTCTAAGAACCAGCTTTGTACTTTTGATTTACGGTTTTTGATCACATCAGCAGCACGTTCACTAAAGCTGACTGGAGATAGACCAGGAGGCGCTGATAGGCATTTTTGAGTTCCAGAATATATTGCATCAATACCCCACTCATCCACTTTCAACGGGGAACCCGCTAATGACGTTACGGCATCAACAATCACTAAACAATCATGCTCGTGTGCTAGCTTTGTTAATGTCTCTGCATCTGACATTGCACCTGTTGATGTCTCAGCGTGAACAAAAGCAAGAAATTTTGCATCTGGGTTGGCTTTTAATGCGTCTTCAACTTTTTGAGGATCAACGACTTTGCCCCAATCATCTTCAACCATAACGGCTGTTGCACCAATGCGCTCAACATTTTCTTTCATCCGTCCACCGAACACACCATTTTGGCATACGATCACTTTATCACCCGCTTCAACGAGGTTGACAAAGCATGTTTCCATACCCGCCGAACCTGGTGCAGATACAGGGAAAGTCAGTTCATTTTTGGTCATGAATGCATATTGAAGCAACTGTTTCATTTCATCCATCATGCCGACAAACTCAGGATCTAAATGCCCTATTGTTGGACGAGCCATAGCTTGAAGTACACGCTCACTCACATCTGAAGGGCCGGGGCCCATAAGCGTACGTTTAGTTGGTTGGAACGATGAGATTGTCATGGTAAAAGCCTTAATAAATAAAATGGACAAAGTAACGAGCAGCCAATTCTATCACCAAGTGCTTTACTCAGAAATACAAATTGTCAAAAAAACATACAACAACCTTGTGCAAATTGTTGATATTAATTGATAATTGTTTGCCTGATAATTTAAAATTTTCGCTATAATTCATCGCAGTTAATATCCCTCTCAAGATTTTATAAGGAATGCTATTTATGCCCGTTACACTCCCTCTTGTTATTGAACCTTCAGAATTAAAAGAACATTTGAATAATGATGACGTTTTAATTGTTGATTTATCAAGTCCCGCAACTTATGTCCAATACCATGTCGCAGGCGCAGTTTTTCTTAACTACGAATGGATCGTTCGTATCGAGCAACCCCGCATGGGCTTATTACCCTCTCAGGAGCAATTAACCAGCGTATTAACCAGCCTGGGCATAAAAGATAAACATGTTGTTGTTTATGATGATGAGGGTGGCGGTCGGGCCTGCCGCTTCCTATGGACACTAGAAGTCGCGGGACATAAAGGCTTTTCAATTTTAAATGGTGGTATACAGGCATGGACTAACAGCGGTAATAAAGTTTCATCTGAAATTTGCTACCCAAAACCTTGTGAATATAGTGTCAAAATGAATTTTGAACCTGTCGCAACGCGCCAATATATTTTAGAACACCTATCCGATGATAATGTCATGATCTTTGATAATAGAAGTCCAGCCGAATTCAATGGCGAAAAAGTGTTTGCACAACGAGGTGGTCATATACCTGGCGCGATTAATATGGATTGGACTGATGCCATGGATATAGAAAATGGCCACTGCTTCAAACCTGAAAAAGAATTGAGGGAAATGTTAGAGAAACAAGGCATAACGCCTGATAAGACCATAGTAACACACTGCCAAGCTCACCATCGTTCGGCTCATACGTACATCATGTTGAAGTCTCTAGGCTACGAAAATATTAAAGGGTATCCGGGCGCCTGGTCGGATTGGGGGAATGAGCCTAATACACCAATTGAATAAATACACGATGATAAAGCCAGAAAACCTTCGGGTTCTCTGGCCTTTATGACAAAACTAAGCGGTACGAATCACCCCCGTGACGATTCCCAGAATCTGCACTTCTTCATTGCGTAAATAAATCGGTTCCATGGTGGGATTAGCCGGTTGTAAACGTATCCCATCTTTTTCAACATAAAACTTTTTAAGTGTTACCGTTTCACCGTTAATCATCGCAACAACAGACTCACCATTACTTGCCGTCTCACGCTTCTCAATAACTACAATGTCGCCATCTTCAATATTGTCATCAATCATTGAATGCCCTCTAACACGAAGCGCGTAGCTATTTGTACGCACCATGCTATTTGGAACAGTAACAACCTCATTCTCTTCTGATAAAAGCACGGGTTGACCCGCCGTGACATAACCTAATAACGGTAATTCGGCTAAATCTTCCGATAAAATATCAAGACTTTCGAGCTCCGGCGTCCAAACCTCACGATTATTTTTATTTAATCTGTTATTTATCATATAGTTAACGTTATTCATTGACTTAACCTCTTAGGAATATTCTCCAACCATACTTATTTTTAAATAAAACATCAAGCTTAGTTCGCTAAAAGTTCTCTTTTTTCCATACCATCTTTATTTGTTAACTTTTTTAAAATTTAAAAGCAGCTTGCTGAGGCAAAAACAATTCATGCTACAGTGAATGAACCGACATAAAAAATGGATTACTTCACGTGAAAGAGTTAATTTTTCAATATGAAAGCTATATTCGACTAGGGTCATTTTTAGGATTATTTATTTTATTAATGGCTTGGGAGGTTGCCTCACCTAAACGAAAATTACTTCAATTACGTCGCTTTCGTTGGTTCAGTAACATAGGACTCATTGTTACATCGAGCATTCTCATCCGTTTTATCATACCTACCGCTGCTGTAGGAGTTGCCCTCCTCGCTGAAAAAGATAACCTTGGGTTTTTAAACTACTTCGATCTTTCAACTACTGCTCATTTTATTATTGCTTTTATTTTGATGGACTTAGCTATTTATTTTCAACATGTCATGTTTCACGCTTTACCGATGTTCTGGCGCTTCCATAGAGTACACCACTCGGATCTTGACTGTGACATCTCAACAGGATTGCGCTTTCATCCCTTTGAAATGATTATTTCGATTCTTTTTAAATTTGTCATCATTATCTCAATCGGCGCACCTGTTATAGCGGTAGTCTGCTTTGAAATTATTCTCAATGCTGCATCAATGTTTACCCACTCCAATATTAAAATTCCAGCCAATCTGGAAAAGTTAGTCCGTTGGATAGTTGTTACACCCGATATGCACCGCATTCATCATTCAGTAAATGAAAATGAAACAAATAGTAATTTTGGCTTCTTTATATCGGTTTGGGATCGCCTATTTGGTACCTACATTAATGAACCAAAAGAAGGGCAACAAAACATGGAAATTGGACTACATAGTTTTCGCCAGGCTAAATGGCAAAATTTACGTTGGCTAATATATTTACCTTTTGTCTCCAGCATAAATGACTATGCGATTAATAAACGTACCATGGAAAAGAATAAGTAAGATTTTTTTACCCAGGTAGTATAAAGCTAAATTTTGTTCCTTGCTCAATAGAACTTTCTACCCATATTCTTCCTTTATGCTCGTCAATTATATCTTTCGATATTGCAAGCCCCAAACCTGTTCCACCAGCCTCGGTTTTAGTTTTACTGCTTTGAATAAACTTGTTAAATACCATCGTTAACTCATCATCTGGTATATCAATTCCATTATCTTCAACCGATAACAATATAGCGGGGATTAATTCATCAGATAATTCAGTTTTTAATTCTGCATCATCAATTATAACTGTAATTTTTTCATTTTCATTTGAAAACTTAATCGCATTTGATATCAAATTAAAAATTACCTGTGTCACTTTTTCTTTATCTGCATTTACTTGTGTGTTGTTACACTTAACCTGAACATCTAAACTTAATTTTTTATTTTCCAATAGTATTGCAATATCGTCAGCAACATTTTCTACACAGGAAGTTAAATCAAAAACCTCATAATTTAACTCCACCATACCTGATTCAAGTTTTGATAAGTCTAATAAATTATCTAATAATTTTAATAGCCGTTCACCACTTACATCAATGTTCTGAAAATACTTATAAAGTTTATTATTATCATATTCAACTGGGGAAAACCTTGACAAGCCTAATTGTGCATAGCCTAAGATACCATGCATAGGCGTCCTAAGCTCATGAGACATGTTTGCAAGAAACTCAGATTTCGCTCTATTAGCCTCTTCCGCAAGCTCCTTTGCTGCAACGGACTCTGCCGTTTTCTTCTGTACCTGCTCTTCCAGAGTATCCTGATGGATTTGAAGTTGTTTTGTAAGCTGTATATTCGAATAAAGTGTTTTAGCTGATTGATCTAAACTGGCATTTATACGGTAACCAAAAACAATTAACAATGTTGCGATTATGACAATATTTATTCGAGTATAGATATTATCGATGATTAATAAGAAAGCGAGCAGAAATATAAAAATAATGATACTGACAACATTATTTTGAATACCTAAGCATTGTTTAGTTTTTAAATTACAATAATTGCAACGACGATAAGGCTTAATTCCATGCCTGGAAAGAAAACAGGATTGATTTACCCAACTTTTAATTTTCTCATCGTCTGGGTCCGGTTCAAAATAAACATCCATATAATGCTATCTCCCTAAACCTAATTACCAGATATTAAATTACATCATTAATAAATATAGCAAATCCTAATAATAAGATAGCCTAAACTAAGCAAATTTCACTCATAATTTTCACTATAGAATGTAAAAATCCGTTAAAATAGTCCGTATTCAAATGTTACTAAAGTAGATAGAGAAATATGCCAACTAAAAATATAATTTCTTTCGTCGTTATCGGCGCAATCAGTCTCTCGCTTGGTTTATGGCTCAGCCAGACGGTGCGAACTAATAATAATGACACTCAAATCCCAAAAAATCTCGATGCAACTGTTTTACCCAAAGCCCGTCCATTACTCGGATTTAATTTAATTGATCATAGCAATCAAGAATTTACTCCTGTACAACTCAAAGGCCATTGGAGCTTCTTGTTTTTTGGCTTTACAAACTGCCCCGATGTTTGCCCAACAACATTAAAAGCCATGCAGGCCATATGGAAAACCTTACCAACAAAAAAAGGCGAGCAGGGGCACCCTAAACTATTTTTTATCTCGGTTGATCCCGATCGCGATAAAACCAAAATGTTGAAACAATATGTCCAATACTTCAATCCTGAGTTTATCGGCGTTACCGGTAAACTTGATGAACTTGATAAGTTAACACGGCAAATTGGTATTCTTTATGGCTACGATGAGAAAGAAGATAGCAATGATCAGGAGTATATTGTTAACCACAGCGCACAAGTTATACTTGTCGATCCTAAGGGGCGTATGCGTGCAGTTATATCTCCACCTCATATTTCAAAAGTAATGGCTGCAAACTTCCAAACAATCCGCACATTTTATGGAGATGAATAATGTTCTCAGTCAGAAATATAAGCGCAACACTTTTTATTTGTTTATTTTTAATTGGCACAGCCAATGCTGGCAGCTCAATTAAAGTTGAGAATGCCTGGAGTCCAGAGGCGCCACCTGTAGCAAAAGTCATGGCGGGTTATATGAAAATCAACAACCTAAGCCAAAAAGATATAAAACTAACATCAGCACAAAGTGCTTTGTTCAAACGCGTTGAAATTCATCTCACTAAAATGGATAAAGGTATGATGAAAATGATTAAGCAAGACAACTTGAATATCAAAGCAAAAAGCTTCATTGAACTAAGCCCCGGTGGTTTGCATATGATGTTAATAGGGAAATTAAAGCCTGTAAAAGCAGGTTCAACTATCCCAGTAACATTAAAATTTGATAGCGGCGAAAAATTAGAAATTAAACTAAGCGTAAAAATTGATGAACAACCACAGCAAATGAATCACCATCATCACCACTAAAAAACTATAAACCTTTTAATATTTTTACAATAGGAAATACTCTTTTGAAATTAAGCGCACGTCTATTTATTGCTCTACAACATATGATACCGCAACACCTTTTATCTAAAATGATGTGGAAGCTAACCCGTTGTGAATATAAATGGCTGTTAAAATTAATACTACCATTCTTCATTCGTCAATTTAAAGTCAACATGGAAGAAGCTAAAAATTCAGACTGGAAAAGCTACTCAAGCTTTAATACTTTTTTTACCCGTGAATTAAAAGAAGAGGCGCGTGAAATTTGTTCCGATAAGAAATCAATTGCCTCCCCTGTTGATGGTGCTGTTAGTCAACTCGGTGAAATTAATGATGACCTTATCTTCCAAGCCAAAGGCCATGCCTACTCACTAACGCAACTATTGGGCGACAGAGAAGATTTAGGCAAAAAATTTAAAAAGGGTGAATTCAATACAATATACCTTTCACCAAAAGACTATCACCGTATTCATATGCCGATTGATGGTACGTTAAAAGAAATGATTCATGTCCCTGGTGAACTTTTTAGTGTAAACCCAACAACAGTTGAAAATGTCCCCGCATTATTTGCCCGTAACGAACGTGTTATTTGCTTGTTTGATACTGATGCAGGCCCAATGGCAATGATCTTAGTCGGCGCTATTTTTGTAGGCAGCATCGAAACCGTATGGCACGGTGAAGTCACGCCGCCAACAGCAAAAGAAATTCGTAACTGGCTATATGAAGATGAAGAAAAATCATTTATTAAAGGCGAAGAAATGGGACGCTTTAATATGGGCTCAACCGTTATATTACTTCATGCTAAAAATAAAATGAAATGGACTAATGAATTAAAAGCGGAAGATGCGGTAAGACTAGGTGAAGTTATCGGCATGATAAAATAACGATAAATTAGGCCTAAACAGCCTATTTTACTTTATTATTAAACATCCTAAATTGTAATCTATAAGGTGTTCCCCTCTATTTCCTTAATTCTTCTGATAGTTTAGAGTCTTTTCAAATAATAAATTTTATTTGTAAACTCAAAAGATAGTGAACCGTGCCCATCGTCATCATACCTGATGTAATACTCTTTATTTAATTCAGCATTGAATTGAAGTTTGCCAACCTCAGTAAAAGGCATAAAGAAGAAAGTGTCTTTTACAGTGACAATGTGGTTGCCAGCTTTAAGCGTCGTCGAAATCGCTTGCCCATTTCCTAGCTTCCCTACTCTATTACCATCTACATAAATAAATGTTTTTTCAGGATTAAATCTATGGTAGGCAGGATTAGTTCGATATATAAACAGTTTAGCTCGTTTAGTTTCGTTCTTTTTTAGCGTTTTATTAGGCTTACATTTTTCATCATGTACCCAGCTGTCGTCAAATTCAAGAAGACTTCCTTCATTATTAAACACTATATAGCGATATTTTCGTTCAATTAAGGGGGGGGGCGTATTCCCATACCTCATAATTTGGACTGCTGCATGAGTATGTTAATTCAGGCTGACCTAAGAGTGACTCAACTTTATCTTTAGTGTCACCCACTCCCACATCAATATTTTTTTCTTTATTTCCATCAGGAATAAGAGTCTCTGCAATTGCAACAGGTCCCCACAATGGTGCAGTTACAGCAGCAACTGCGACTGCTGTTACAACAGTTGCAGCCCCTTCAGCTTCTTTATTATTGGTTGAACTACATCCAGTTGCAGACATAATTATAAACACTAATACTATGGAGAAAGATAAATTTTTCATAGAGTCTTGTCAGTCCTGTTTTTAAAGCTACTTAAGCTCATAAGGTTCTCCAAATACAATTGTACTGAGGATATTGTCACTAAAGTGGTCAGGCCTTACATTCAAATAGTTTAGCTATGCTCTACTAACTATCGCATAGCTTATATCAAAGGGTATAATAGTCATATTTTACATTTAAGATCTGAAAAATATCCTCATTCATTTTTAATTTATAAAAAAACTCTATCTTACGCATCTTTAAATGGAAAGCTTAACACTTCATTTATATGTTTTGCACCGCTAATAACCATTAATAAACGCTCCAAACCAAGCGCAACACCAGCACAGCCTGGTAATCCCTGTTCGAGTGCAGAAATTAAATTGTTGTCTATTGGAATATCTTGTAAGCCTAGCTCTTTTCTTTGTTCTTGTTGTTTTTTAAAGCGTTGTTCTTGTTCTTTTGCATCGCTAAGTTCATGAAAGCCATTGGCAAGTTCCATACCATTGATATAAAGTTCAAAGCGTTCCGCAACATCAGGCGGACCCGTTCTAATTTTAGCTAATGCCGCCTGGCTTGCGGGATAGTCATAAATAAAAACAGGACAATTTAATGGTAATTTTTTTTCCACCACTTCGCTCATCAGTAAATCCAACCAACTGTCACGTGGCGCATCATCCATACCAACAATTTCAATACCCGCTTTGATCGTTGCCGCTTTTAATGCTTCTATCGAGTCAATAACCGGATCAACATCAGCAAATTTTATCATCGCATCCTGATAAGTATAATGCTGGCTTGGCATAAGCTTTATATAGTCCGCCGCAACAAAACGAATTAGTTCATCCACTTCTCGCATTAACGCGTAGTGGTCAAACCCAATGCGATACCACTCTAATAAAGTAAACTCAGAGTTATGCCGTTTACTTTGTTCTTCTTGTCTAAAGGCCGGAGTAATTTGATAAATCGATCCGCTATCAGCCGCGAGTAAACGCTTCATGGCAAATTCAGGTGATGTATTTAAATAAGTCTTTTTATTTTTTTGCTCTACAACAAAACTTTCAATCGTCGGTTCAGTATTGCCTGCTTGAGAAAGAAGTGGTGTTTGCACTTCAAGAATATTCTTTTCATCGAAAAAAGCCCGCAGCTTTGAAAGCAAACGGGCTTTAGTTTTTAACATTTCTAAACTGGCTGTTGGATGCCATTTTGTTGTCATTAAAAATCCATCTTATATTTTTATTCGCGAAAGATTTTTCTTCCTAGCAAGGCATAAATGATTGAAAAAAACGGAGCTGGCATTAAGCCAATGAGTATTTTTGAATATCGTTTATAACGCCGCTAGGGAGAAAAAGATGAAGCGTAAATTAGGATTTTACACGACCGACATACTCACCCGTTCGCGTATCGACTTTTATAAGCTCACCTTCATTCAAAAACAAAGGAACGCGTACAACCGCCCCCGTGCTCAAAGTCGCAGGTTTACCACCACCACCACTGGTATCACCACGTAAACCGGGATCTGTTTCCGTCACTTCGAGTTCAACAAAATTTGGAGGAGTAATGGCAATCGGTACATCATTCCATAATGTGACTTCACACATATCTTGCTCTTTAAGCCATTTAATACTGTCACCAACCGCAGTTTCGTCTGCACCAACTTGCTCAAATGACTTTGGATCCATGAAATACCATGCTTCACCATCGTTGTATAAATACTGTAGATCGGTTTCCATAACGTCGGCAGCTTCAACAGACTCACCCGATTTAAAGGTTTTCTCTACGACACGGCCTGTTTTCAGGTTGCGTAATTTCACGCGGTTAAATGCCTGTCCTTTACCCGGTTTGACAAGTTCATTTTCCGTAATGCTGCATGGATAGCCATCCATCATTATTTTTAGGCCGTTTTTAAATTCGCTTGTGTTGTAAGTCGCCATACTCGTTAAACTCTCCGGGAATTAAAGTTGCTGCTAGTGCATAATAAGCCCCTATGATACCGCGAACCGTACCTTGTTGTCAGTCTGCTGAGACTCAAATACCGCTAACCAATCACTGGCAAACCACTCTCGCGCGTGCTTTTCGGGATCCTGCTGAATTACTCCAATATTTAGAGTTGCCACAATCATTATTGGACGGCGCACTGGCTGCTGGCCGCTCTTTTGCATTACGCGCGCCACGCGGTTACTGCCAGCGCATAGAAAAGGGCAATCCAGATGATCCCCTACTACGTCAAATATTGCCTTTAGAAGCTGAGCTCATCTCAGATGAACAGTTTAATCTCGATCCAGTGGGTGATTTAGCGGCTCAGGAAGCCCCCGGTTTATTGCACAAATATCACGGTCGCGTGCTTATTATTACTACGGAAGTATGTGCCGTACACTGCCGTTATTGTTTTCGACGCCATTTTCCTTATCAGGAAAACCGTCCTCAACAGAATTGGCAGCAAACGGTCGACTATATTCAACAAAATTCGGATATACACGAAGTGATTCTCAGTGGTGGCGATCCCCTGAGCTTAACCGAATCCAGGCTTAAAAACTTAACCGATAAACTGCTGCACATACCCCATATTAAAACGTTACGGCTTCATACCCGCCAACCCATTGTCTTACCCGAACGCGTCAATACTGAGCTGTTAAGCTGGTTAGATACTCTGCCGTGGAAAATTGTCATGGTGTTACATTGCAACCATGCTAATGAAATTGATGGCTCTGTTGCGGCAGCATTACTGCAATTAAAACAACATAACATCACCTTACTCAACCAATCCGTCTTGCTTGCGGGTGTTAACAACAGCAGTGAGACACTTATTCAATTAAGTGAGGCACTTTTTCAACATCATGTGATGCCCTACTATTTACACAAACTTGATAAAGTTCAGGGTGCAACACATTTCAATATCAGTCACGAAAAAGCCCGTGATTTGATACAAGAAATGCGTAAACGTCTCCCAGGATACCTCGTCCCGAAATTTGTTGAAGAAATTGCAGGAAAGCAATCTAAAACGCTTATTTTTTAACACGCAAATAAAATCCGTCATCCCCATAAAACTGTTATACAGTTCACAGATTACTATGGAAAAAATTATTGTAGAGATCCCAGCTCTTTTACTTATGCTACAATGACAACCGCTCATAGATAGAGCATAAAACGCATGGAGCGAGACAAGTGAGTAATAAAATTGGGCTTAATTTGCCCAAACAAGAACAAGCCAACAAAAATTCTTTTGATATTAGCGCACGCCATTTGCAAAAATGGATAAAAGATCTCCCACGCGCAAACGTAGGTGAAACATCTAAGCGCTTATACGCGCTGTTAAAACAAACAAATCAGGTTCATTACCCTTACCAAAAGCGTATAGCCCTGCTTGAATTATTACGTGCGCCCATTGCTCATGTAACAAGCTCAATGAAAAAGCATTTTATTGGTATTAGTCTTCCCTTAGCCGATAAAAATCAAAAAATTGCCAATATAACCAAAAAATTATTTTTCTATATGGCCGTGGGTTATAAAATCGCACTTGAAGATGCTTTAAGCAAACAGTCTTTTTTTGATAAACCACCTTTCGCCATGTTGATCCATCGCAGTATGACGTATATGGGAAAAGATATTCTCACCTCATACCAGTCTTACTCACAATTTTCTAACCAGCATTGGAGTGAATTACACAAACTTTTTTCATATGCAGAAAAAAAATTGATTCTTCATAAAAAAATTACTGATCAGCAACACCTTTATCTCAAAGAAACATCCATAATGGATGAATACTCCAGAATTTTATTATTAAGTCTCGCTTCGCCATCACATTTACGCCATGGTGAGTCGGGAAAAGTCTATGATTCCTTAGAAAAATGGTTAACCGTACCGATTATTCGAAATTTAACATCTGAGGATAAAAAACAAGATCATTTTGTCGACAATCTAGATCTGGCATCAGCACCATCATTGTTGTCTTTTTCACTTGCAAATGGAGTTATTGATGAAAGTGCTTTAAGAATTATTGAGACAAAAGATCTTTGTAAAAAAATAGAGCATGAGCTTCAAATAACTATCGATAACGAGGCCCACAGCAATAACGCTATCAATATTAATAATCAAAACTTATCTTACGACTTACTTCAACGCTTATTAATAAGCTGGAATGTTGCTACCAAGCGACATTTTCCACGAAAAAGTAAAAATGAACAGATTAAAATTACAATAGGGTTAAGTGCCGCACACCAGCTTATTTTGCAGAAAAACCAAACAAAAAATAATGAAAAATACCGTAGTAAATATAATTCTAACTCTCATTTCTCAGCAACAGATGTAAGCAACAAAATAGAATCGCCCGCTGCAGATGTTTGGGATTTAATTTACACACCAGATACAATAACAGCATCACCCAGTATTAAAGATGAGCAAAATGCAGCTACTTTGAAAAAATATCAAACCGATGACTGGATTATCATTAACGAAAGTACTAAAGGTTTAAGCTTAAATAACCGTGATGAGCTAAATAATAAAGTTCAGGTTGGCGAACTCGCGAGCATTTGCCGTCAGGCAGATGGGAAAACGATAAAATGGAATATAGGTGTTATTCGCTGGCTAAGGTTTAATGCTGATGAAAGCTTGCAAATGGGAATAGAAATCCTTAACCCCAACAGTGCTGCCATTGGTATACGAACGGAAACAGCTCCCCTACAACGCGCGCTTATGCTTCCTGAGCTATCTAAACTTCAGCAACCGGCTTCGTTAATTACTAGCCCGGGTACCTGGAAGAAAGGTGATAAAATCGCCATAAACATGCAAGGAAAAGAAATATTCGCCAGATTCACTAACCCCATACAAAATACCAGTCTATTTTCCCAGTTTCAGTTTGAATTAATCCCCGATTACCCTCTTCAAGACGACAATCCTTCCATGAAAAATATTTCTGATATGAATAATATTTGGTCATTCATATAATAATCGTACTTTAAAAAATATTTAAGTCTATTATTTGCATGCCGATATGTTTTGTAAGCATAATTAGCACCTATGCAGGCCTTAAAAAAATAGGAAGATAAGTGAGCAACGAGAAGCTGTTACGAGTTTTAAGCATATTTGACTCATCAGAAGAAGCTGAAGTCTTAATCAACGTATTACGCAATGCTGGCTATATAGTCCGAGATATTCGTGTTGAAGATGATGAAGATATGGAAATAGCGATTGAGGAAAACCCGCTCGATATTATTTTTGCCAAGCAAACCTTACCCATGTTTGATGCGCAGCAAGCCGTTAAAATTATTGCTACCTCTGGTCGAGACATCCCCCTAATTGTCATTACCCCACCCAATGAAGAAATGAGTGCGATAGAAACCCTGAACATGGGTGCTCGTGATGCTGTTGCCAGTGACCAGGATGCACATTTAAAGTTTGTGGTTCAACGAGAGTTTGATGCTGTTGTAAATCGTCGCGCCTTAAGACAAAACGAAAAACTATTGTATGAAACAGAGAAACGTGAACGAAAACTTATAAATAATTCACGTGACGCAATTGCCTATGTCCATGACGGAGCACACATTTATGCGAATAACTCATATTTAAAAATGTTTGGTTACAATGATTTAGAAGACATTGAAGGTATGCCTATTCTTGATATGGTAAGCAGTGATCAGCATTCTAAATTGAAAGAATTTTTACGTGGTTATGCTAAAGGTCAAATCACAGATGACTCACTTGATGTCGTCGGCCAACATACAAATGGAAAAACATTTAATATTACAATGGAGTTTTCTAATGCCAGTATGGAGGGAGAGTCCTGTAGTCAAATAATTATCCGTGATCAAGCAAAAAGTAAAGAACTCGAAAAACAACTCAATGTTTTAAGTAAACAGGATCTGTTAACCGGGTTATACAACCATACTTATTTTATAGAACAAGCTGACAAAATGATTTCCAGAGCAATCAATGGGCAAGCTAAAGGCTGCTTATTGCATATCATGCTTGATAACTATGATGAAATAAAAAATAACGTAGGAATTTCTGGCCGAGATCTTTTGTTATCTGATATAGCAAGCTCACTAAAAGAAAAAGTTTCTCATCTTGGCTTGCTATCTCGCTTTGAAGGTCCTGTCTTTACTTTATTATTAAATAAAGCAAACCAAGCGCAAACAGAAAAGGTGGCAAATGGTATTTGTAAGCTTGTTCAAAACCATATTTCTGAAGTTAATAAAAAATCTGTCTCTACCACCGCGAGTATTGGTATCACTTCTATTAACGAAACAAGCAGCAATTTAAACGACTGCCTTTCTCTTGCAGAAAAAGGAGCTAAAGCATCTGCTAAGGCTGGAGGTAACCAATTTAGTATATTTAATCCTGCAGTAGAAGAGCTTGCCGAAAAAGAACAAATGAATGCCTGGGCAGAAAAAATAAAACTCGCCCTTAAAGAAGATAACTTTTACTTGCTTTATCAACCCACCGTAAGCTTACGTGGTGAAAGCGGCGAGCATTATGAAGTTGTCGTTAGAATGAAAGATGAACATGGCGATGAAGTTTTACCTGATGATTTTTTACCTGCCGCGGAAGATAACAACCTCATTAACTACATTGACCGTTGGGTTATTGCCCATGTATTTATTTTACTTGCTGATCGAATGAAGCATGGTATAGCCACTCGATTCTTCATTAAGCTTTCTTCGGGATCGTTAACTGATCTTGAGTTTTTACCATGGGTCACCGAACGAATTAAGTCATTACGACTTGATGCAGACAGCCTTGTTTTCACGTTAAACGAAGCAACTGCTCTTAATTATCTAAAACAAGCAAAAGTAACATTTCAAGGCTTACGCTCAATTAATTGTCGTATCGCATTAGAAAATTTCGGCACTGAACAAAATACTTTCCAATCATTTAAACATTTCGATGTTAACTACATTAAGATTGATTCGTCACTCGCTTCGAACCTGAAAGATAGTGTTGAAAATCAGGAAAAATTGAAAGAAATAGCAGAAAAAGCAAGCGATCAGGAGGTTCAAGCCATAGCTGCCTTTGTTGAAGATGCTAATAGCATGGCTTTATTGTGGCAAAGTAATGTTTCTTTCATTCAAGGTTACTTTTTACAGCAACCGGCTAGTGAGCTTACCTACGACTTTGATGAGTGATAACGAAACCTAGTCTAAAACATGCGAAACCAAACCATCGGCTAACTTAGGTTCAAACCAGGTCGACTTTGGTGGCATCACTTCATTAGCATCAGCAACATCCATTAGTTGAGAAAGACTTGTTGGGAAAATAGCAAAAGCCACTTGCATTTCTCCTGAGTCAACGCGTTTTTCTAACTCATCTAAGCCACGAATACCACCAACAAAATCAATACGTTTATCACGACGAGGGTCGTTAACACCCAATAATGGTGCAATCAAGTTATCTTGTAATAAACTAATGTCTAAAGCTGCTACAGGATCGTTTTCAGGAATTAAATCAGCATGCACTTGTAACTTATACCACTGTCCATTTAAGTACATAGAAAACTCCGTACTTTTTTGTGGCTTGTATAAACTAGCAACAGTTTCTATTGAAAACTTTTCTTTTATTTTTTCAATTAGCTCATCATTTGTAAAATCATTAAGATCTTTTATCACTCGGTTGTAATCTAATATTTTCATTTGATTATCAGGAAAAATAACCGATAAAAAATAATCATGGGCTGCATCACCCTTTCCACTGCCATTTTTATTTCGTTGTGCAGCAATACGTGATGCCGATGCTGAACGATGATGACCATCGGCAATATATAGACATTCCATAGCATCGAAAGTTGAAGTTAAGGTATTAATGTCCTCATCATCTGTTACCACCCATATGGTATGTTTGACACCGTCATCTGCAGTTAAGTCATATGTTGGGGTTGAACTAGATACTTTTTTAGTAATTGCTTCCACAACATCATTGTTGCGATAGGTCAAAAATACAGGGCCTGTCTGAGCATTAAGCGCATCAATTTGACGCACCCTGTCATCTTCTTTATCAGGACGAGTAAATTCATGTTTACGAATCCGGTTACTATCATAATCAGCCACAGAAGCAGAAACAACTAAACCTGTTTGTTGATGCTCACCCATAACTAAACGATAAACGTAATAGCATGCCTTATCATCACGAATCAAAATGTTATCATTAATGAGTTTTTGTAAATTTTCCGCACCTTTTTCATACACTTCTGCTGAATAAGGATCAGTATCTTCAGGCAAATCAATTTCCGGTTTTGATATATGTAAAAAACTCAGAGGGTGTCCTTGCACACGTTGACGTGCTTCTTTTGTATTGAGCACATCATAAGGTGGAGCAGCAACATCGACAGCATGTTCCGCAACGGGACGTAAACCACGGAAAGGTTGAATTAACGGCATTTTTTATCCTTATATTATGCTTTTTATTAAGTTACTGCTTTTCAAGAATATTAATTCTCTTACTTAAAGGAGGATGGCTACTAAAAATATTTTTAAGACCACTCATTCCCCCCACCAGGCCCTCTATCGCAATACCACTTATTCCTAAAGCAGTCACTTGCTTTGAATAAACCAAATGAGAACGATTTATAGATAAATGTCGCAAAGCTGAAACCATACCCTCAGCACCATTAAGAAACGCACTGGTTTTATCTGCTAAAAATTCTCGCTGCCGGCTAAAACGCATCACAACAAAATGTGGCAGCATTCCCATTAACAACATGCAAAACCAATAAGTACCACTATAGAAAAATCCACCCTGACTATTACCACGAAAAATTAAATGATCAAAAACAAATCCAAATAACCGAGCAGGTAACTCTGTTATACTCACCACTAACCCCTGACTTAGTGCAAGGGTAACCATATCACCACTTTCAATATGAGCCAGTTCATGCCCAATCACCGCATCAAGCTCATGCTCGTCTAAGTTCTCAAGCAAACCACTACTAACAGCAAATATTGCTTTTGATTGCCCCCACCCCGCAGTAAATGCATTCAAACTCGACGCATAAAAAACACCAATTTGAGGTACGACAATACCAAGTTGCCGCGATTGCCTTTCAACAGAGGTGAATAACCATTTTTCCAAGTAAGTTGAAGGCTGCTTTATCAAGGTCACCCCCAACATAAAACGAGCAATCATTTCAGAAAAAATAAATGCGATAAAAGCAGCCAAAATAGCAGTTAAAACTATAAAATAAATGAATTTATCTGTTTCAATTGAGAGCAGTTTTAAGAAATATTGCATATTCAGCAAGGATAGTGACAAAATCAGATTCAATAACAATGCCAACAAGGTCACGAAAAGTAGATAAAATGTTGTTTTTTTATTTTTCATATAAAGGTATTGAGTCAATTTATAGCTAAATAACATATACTGCACTAACTATATGGTTAAAAAATACCATATTTTTTTTTAAAATCATAATAATCTAAGTTTTGTTAGCAAATAATTAAATTGGAACTCACAAATGATTAAGCTGGGAAATACATTACTATTTTTCCTATCTCGAATATCAAGAATGAAAAATAAGCTCTACCATTATTTAATCCCCAAACATTTTCCAGTCGCCTACAAGTTGGCCATGATCATGACGCTATTAATCAGTAGTGGCATGATTTTGCTTGGGCTTGTCATTGTTAACAACCAAACTCATCTTTTAGAAAAACAAATGGATCGTTTTGCCAATACGGTAATCAAACAACTTGCAGATAATTCAAAAGAACTCATTATGTCTGATGATGTACTTAGCTTAATGGTCATCATCAACAACCTGCACTCACAAGATAATATTTTAGGCGCTACCATTTACTCAAATGAAGGAAAAACCATATCTTCATCGGGTGTAAGTCCAAAAGGCAGTATTAACGATTTACTGCAGCAAGTTAAGGACACTGTTGATAAAAGAAAATATCACCAACTACAGTGGCAGACCTATACTTCTACAGGACAAGCCATTCAGGCCACCTCATACATCTCCCCAATAGTATTCCAGAATGTCGTAGCTGGTCATGCCCTCATTACCTTTAGCACTTCTGAAATTGAACATACGATTTCAGAAATGATTAATGCCATTCTCACCGCAACCATCATTATGATCATATTAGGTATATTTGTTTCTTTACACATGGGACTACGAATAACAAAACCATTAGATTCATTAATGAATGCGAGCCATGAAATAACCGAAGGAAATTATCATCACCACATTGTAGAGCGTCGCAATGACGAACTGGGAAAACTTACTGACGCATTAAACTCTATGGCAAGTGGGCTATTAGAAAAAGAAAAAGTTGAAAATGTCTTCTCGCAATACATATCCAAAAGTGTTGCCAAAAAAGTAATGGGGAATCTTGAACAAGTTAAATTAGGTGGAAACTATGTCAACGCAAGTGTTATTTTTGCTGATATAGTTGGGTTCACTAAACTATCTGAAAATTATCCACCAGAAAAAATGGCTACGATGCTAAATGATTACTTTTCATATATCTCACTCGCTTGCAAAATGTATAAAGGTACCATAGATAAATACATTGGTGACTGTGCAATGATCGTTTTTGGCGTCCCCGATCAAGATAGCTCACACAAGTTACATGCAGTCTACTGTGCAGTTATGATCCAAAAACTTATAGAACGCATTAATATCATTAGAAGCAGCAGTAATCAAATGACGGTCACCTTTCGCATAGGTATTAACAGTGGCAACATGCTTGCGGGAAATCTGGGGTCGACGGAGAGAATGCAATATACCGTTATTGGTGAGTCCGTTAATCTGGCAGCCAGGTTACAAAGCATAGCCGAAGAAAATAAAATAATTGTCAGCAGTGAATTTTATGATGACCCAAATATACAGTGGCGTTTAGTTGCTGAGAAATATAAATCAATTCGGTTACGAGGCATAAAAGAAAAAGTAACTACCTATCTAATCACAGATGTTATATCACTCTACCAGGATAATATTGATGATCAAATTGATGAAGTATTACGGATAAAACCTGCCGCATAATGAAAAATAGTTTTATTACAATCCCTCTTCTTTTATTGATTAATGGCTGCTCGCTTCTTTATTCCTATGACGACAACCTGCCTCAACGTATAGACCAATGGATCGATGAGGGGAAATTCAAAACAGCATTAAACACTATCAATCACATCGATTCTAATCATAAGCAGTACATAGTGATTCAACAGCAAAAGAAAAAAATAACTCAGTATCTAATAAATTATGAAAATGACGCCATTATTAAATCAAATCAACTCGCAAACCAGGGAAACTGGCTAATAGCATTAAACTATATAGAACAAATTTCTGAAAACATCCCTGACAATAGAAAAATTCTTTCACATAAAAAAACATTACTAAAACAGCGAGACGAAATTATAAAAAAATATGAAACTCAGGTATTAAATCACCAGGCAAAAAATCTAGTTGGAAAAATTGATTTATATAATAAAATTAAAAAAACCGTCACAACAAATGAGAAAAACCAATTAGACATTGCGGAGTTTGACAGATTAAAAAGCAAAATAATAATACGACTAACCCATCAAGCTGAATATTATTACCGTAACAATGAATTTGATAAAGCAGAAAACTCTATTTCACTGGGAATAGAACTAAAACCGACAAAAGAATATGCTTTAAGACTAAATAAAATAAAACAGTTTATTCAAACAAGAAACAATATTAAAAAAACTACCCGCATCAATAAAGCAAAAGCATTGCTAAATAAACTATCGCAAGGTTATAGCCGTTCTATACTGAAAGAAACTAAAGAAACGATAAAGCAGTTAAAAAAAAGTAAAGAAAAGACTAAAACAGAGTTAAATCTAATATCAAAACTTGAGAAGCACCTTAAAATTGGTGTCAAACGCTATTTTAAAGCAGCAAGAAAATTATATAGCGAAGAAAAAATACAGGAAGCATTAAGCATATGGTTGAGCTTAAAAGATCTAGAGCCTCATTACCCCAAGCTTGATACTTATATAAAACGTGCAGAAAGAATAATTAAAAACTTAAACAAAATCACTAACAAATAAGCCTGTTAGTGATTATGCTATAAACACTATTCTTCTTTTCTTAAAACATCCACGTCTCGCAACTTAGGCGGTAGTTTTTTACCTCGTTGGCCACGTTCACCTTCGAACGGCTCCATATCGGCAGCTTTCATCACTTTTGTGCCACCCTTAGCCCGGATGTATAAATGATCATTTTCATTAATAACTGTCGTTGCTGTAGCAAACTCTTCACCCGTCTTCAATTTAGCCGAGGAGATATTAATGATCTTAATGCCTTTACCTTTTGGCATTTGTGGTAATTCAGATATGTGATGGAAGAGTAAATGACCATCACTTGATGTCATAGCGACCCAGTCAGTTTCCATATCATTCACAGGAACAGGTGGTAACATTTTTCCACCAAGGGGTACTTTAACAATACCTTTACCTTTTTTATTCTTAGTAATGAAATCTTCCATCTTACCAATGAAGCCATAACCATGTGTTGTAGCGAGCAAGAATAACTGATCATTACTACCTGTCATCACACCACAGAAGGTTGCGCCAGGCGGTGCATTTAAGCGACCTGATAATGGCTCACCTAAGCCTCGAGCAGAAGGTAAGGTGTGAATAGGTAGTGAATAGGTTCGACCTGTTGAATCAATAGCAACAACAAGCTCGTTAGTTTTAGCTCTTGAGTAATTTAAAAGTCGATCCCCGGCTTTAAACGGCATGGTTTCCGGATCAACCTCATGTCCCTTTGCTGCTCTTATCCAACCATTTTCAGAGAGAACTACTGTTACAGGATCTGATGCAATTAAATCAGTTTCCGCCATGGCTTGTGCAATTTCACGCTCCTTAATTGGAGAACGACGAACATCGCCATGCTCAACTGCAATTTCTTCTAACTCTGTACGAATCAATGTTTTCATTTTCGTTTTCGAAGCAAGAATCGATTCAAGCTCATCGCGTTCTGCCGCAAGCTCTTTTTTCTCTTTCTTCATCGTCATTTCTTCTAGCTTAGCTAAATGACGTAATTTTAATTCAAGAATAGCTTCAGCCTGAATTTCAGAAATTTTAAAACGCTTCATTAATACCGGTTTAGGCTTATCATTCTCACGAATAATTTTGATCACTTCATCGATATTTAAATATGCAGTAATTAAACCATCCAAAATGTGAAGACGCGCTAAGATTTTTTCTAAACGGAAATTTATACGCTTAGTCACAGTATCTGTTCTAAAGGCTAACCACTCAGTTAAAATCGTCTGTAGGTTTTTAACGCCTGGACGTTCATTCAGCCCTATCATGTTCATATTAACGCGATAGGTTTTTTCTAAATCAGTCGTCGCAAATAAATGCGTCATTAGCTCATCAATGTCAGTGTCTTTTGACTTCGGCACAACGACTAAGCGTGTTGGGTTTTCATGATCAGACTCGTCACGTAAATCAACGACGAGAGGAAGTTTCTTAGCGTTCATTTGCGCCGCAATTTGTTCAAGAATTTTGGCGGGCGATGTTTGGTGCGGTAAAGCGGTCACAATAATGTCGCGACCTTCTTTTTCATATTTTGCACGCATACGGATAGTACCCTTACCCGTTTTGTATATTGCTTTAATGTCGGCGCGTGGTGAAATAATTTCAGCATCTGTCGGGTAATCTGGCCCTTTAACAAACTTCATCAGCTCTGCAAGTGTTGCTTTAGGGTTCTTTAACAGATGTATACAAGCATGTAATACTTCACGCATATTATGCGGCGGAATATCCGTGGTCATACCAACTGCAATACCCATAGTGCCGTTAAGCAGTATATGTGGCACACGTGAAGGTAAAATTTCAGGTTCTTTTAATGAACCATCAAAATTTGGCAACCAATTAACGGTACCCAAACCAATTTCAGAAAGTAATAAATCTGCATTGGTTGATAAACGCGACTCGGTATAACGCATGGCTGCGAATGACTTTGGATCATCCGGTGAACCCCAGTTGCCCTGACCTTGCAATAACGGATAACGGTAAGAGAATGGCTGTGCCATTAATACCATGGCTTCATAACATGCAGAATCACCATGTGGATGGTACTTACCTAATACATCACCTACCGTACGAGCAGACTTTTTGAATTTTGTACCGGCTTTTAAACCGAGCTCTGACATCGCATAAATAATACGACGCTGTACAGGTTTAAGGCCATCGCCAATATGCGGTAAAGCGCGATCCAAAATCACGTACATCGAATAATCGAGGTAGGCTTTCTCAGTGAACTCTTTTAATTCAATATTCTCTATGCCATCAAAGCTTGCAGAGGTATTGTCAGACATGATGTATTTCCAAAATAAAGTTTAATTCAAATATATTCGCGTTATTGTTGATTAAATATCAGCAAGATCGCCTTTTGTTTCTAACCATTTACGTCGATCAGCTGCACGTTTCTTAGAGAGCAACATATCAACCATTTCTTTGGTTTGTTTTTCTTTACCTAAGCTTAAACGTGCTAAACGGCGAGTATCCGGATCCATTGTTGATTCACGTAATTGCATTGGGTTCATTTCACCCAAACCTTTAAAGCGCATGACATTAATCTTGCCTTTAATTTTTTCGGCTTCAATACGATCTAAGATACCTTTTTGTTCAGCTTCATCCGTTGCATAAAAAACTTGTTTACCAACATCAATACGGAATAAAGGTGGTAGTGCGGCATAAACGTAGCCTGCTTCAACGAGTGGTTTATAATGTTTTAAGAACATTGCGATAAGCAGTGTCGCAATGTGCAAACCATCTGAATCGGCATCAGCAAGAATAATAATTTTCTTATAACGTAACTTCTTCAAGTTATCCGAACCTGGATCAACTCCAATCGCAATCGAAATATTATGCACTTCTTGTGAACTTAATACTTCAGCAGACTCAACTTCCCATGTGTTTAAAATTTTACCGCGCAGAGGCATGATAGCCTGGAAAACACGATCACGTGCTTGTTTAGCTGAACCGCCTGCCGAGTCCCCTTCCACTAAAAACAATTCACCAATATCGGGATCTTGTGAAGAACAATCGGATAACTTACCGGGTAATGCCGGACCAGAGGTGACTTTCTTACGAACAACTTTACGACCTGCACGCATTCTATTTTGTGCATTGTTAATCGCAAGTTCTGCAATTTGTTCTGCGACTTCTACGTTTTGACTTAACCAAAGTGTAAATGCGTCTTTAACGATACCCGACACAAAGGCGCTACATTCACGAGACGATAAACGTTCTTTGGTTTGCCCAGAGAATTGTGGGTCTAATAATTTAACTGAAAGGATATAACTTACTTTATCCCAAACGTCTTCTGGCGATAACTTCACTCCACGTGGGATTAAATTACGGAATTCACAAAACTCACGCATGGCTTCTGTTAAACCGGTACGTAAACCATTTACATGGGTACCGCCTTGAGCCGTTGGAATTAAGTTCACATAACTTTCGGTGACTGATTTTGGATCTTCAGGTACCCATACAACAGCCCAATCAACAGACTCAGAATTACCTGACATTTCACCGATAAAAGGTGGATTAGGAATGGATTCGGTTTTCTTACCTAATTCATCCATCAAGTAAGCTTGCAGGCCTTCTTCAAAGTACCAACTTTCACAATTCTTTTTGGTTTTCTCATCGATAAAGCTGACATGTAAGCCCGTACATAAAACCGCTTTAGCGCGCAGCACATGTTTTAAATCATTAACCGAGAATTTTTCTGAATCAAAAAACTTTTTATCTGGCCAAAAGCGAATGCGAGTACCTACTTCGCCCTTTTTAACTTTACCTAGAACTTTAAGTTTTGTTTTACGGTTGCCATCGGCAAACGACATATAGTGTTCTTTACCATCACGTTTAATCCACACTTCAACTTTGGTCGATAATGCGTTTACAACAGAAATACCTACACCGTGTAAGCCACCAGAGAATTCATAATTTTTATTCGAAAACTTACCCCCAGCATGCAGCTTGGTCATAATGACTTCGACGCCGGGAAGTTTTTGCTGTGGATGGATATCCACCGGCATACCTCGACCATCATCGGTCACTTCAATCGAACCGTCTTTATAGAGGGTTACTGCAAGCGTAGTCGCAAAACCAGCAATGGCTTCGTCGACACTGTTATCGATGACTTCTTGCGCAAGGTGATTAGGACGCTCTGTCTCGGTATACATTCCGGGACGTTTACGGACAGGTTCAAGACCGGTTAATACTTCAATAGCATCAGAATTATAAGAACTGGACATATTTTAATCAGTTTTCTTCGTTAATATGGGTGGTGGAATCAAATTACGGCTGATTGTACCCGAAAGTAATCGGGCTTCGTCAAGTATTAAATATACTCGTGCATAATAAAAATAGGCTGCTATCAGCGTTTAAACCAATAGCAGCCTCATTCTACGAAGATATTTTAAATTTTGAAGTGACTGACCTGCTCTTCAAGATTCACGGCTAAACCCGCCATTTCCTGGCTTGCAGTGGATAATTGATCGGCTCCACTTGCTGAGCTATCAGCAACCTGGGTGATATTAATAATATTTTTATCTATTTCTTCCACCACCTCACCTTGCTGGCGCGACGCCTCGGCAATGTGTGCATTCATTTCATTAATTTGAGCCACAGCAGCAGAAATCTCGCCCAGAGATATTTCTGCTTGTGAGGCCTGTTCTACGGTTTGCTGTGCTTGTTCCTGACCTGATTGCATCGCACTCACAGCATCTCGTGAGCCTTTTTGTAAGCGTTCGATCATTTCTTGAATTTCACGCGTGGACTCTTGAGTTCGACTTGCCAAACTACGCACTTCATCTGCAACCACTGCGAAACCTCGGCCCTGCTCACCTGCACGGGCTGCTTCAATGGCCGCATTCAGTGCTAACAAATTCGTTTGCTCTGCGATACCACGTATCACTTCTAAAACAGATCCTATGCTTTCAGTATCTTTCTCAAGCTGAGCAATGACTGTAGCCGCTGTTTCAACTTCAGAAGCAAGAGTGCGAATTGATGAAACGGTTGAACTCACAATTTGTTTGCCTTGCTCAGACTGTGTATCGGCCTGGCTTGCGGAAGATGCGGCTGTTTCTGCGCTATTAGCCACCTCGTGGACGGTACTGCTCATTTCAGTCACTGCGGTGGCGACTAAGGCCGTTTCGCTTTGTTGACGTTGCACACCCGAGCGAGTTTCATCAGTAATCATCGACATTTCTTCAGCCGCCGCAGAAAGTTGCGAGGTTGACGCGGTTACTTCACGCACAACACCTTGAATCTTAGTAATAAAACCATTAAATGAGCTGGCTAACTGGCCAATTTCATCTTTACCCGAAACATCCAAGCGCGAGGTTAAATCGCCTTCACCTTCAGAAATATCTTTCATTGCATTAACTGCAGTATTGAGAGGACAAGTAATAACAAAACTCACTAACCATGCTAAACCAAAACCAAGTGCCATACCGGCCGCTAACATGGAATAAAGGAATATTTTTGTACTGCTAACAAAGTCCAATAAACCTTGGCTTTCATTTTCAATAATTTGTGTTTGTTCTTTAACTAAAATATTTAAATTGCGTTTAATTTTTGCTAACAGTAAACCGATTTTTGTTTTCACTAAGTAAATATCCGTACGGTACTTATCACTCATCTGTATAACAGAAAACTCCTTAAACTTCGTATCGTACTGTACGCGAATCTCTTTTATTCTTTCTATTGCATCTTCTTGTTCTAAGGTAAAAATATCTTGAAACGCATCTAGTTTAGCTAGAATTTCTCCACTTAAATCATATTGAACCTGGTATTCAGCAACAGATGCTTTATTACGAAAAGCAAGAAAACGTCGTACCCCACTCATCACATTTGCCCAGGTATAACGTAATTCTCCTATTGTTGTATAAAGTTTTTTACGCTCTGCAGAAGCATCTTCTCCTTCTTCAGATATCCATGCTTCACTCATTTTTTGTAACAATTCTTGAGCAACGGGATTTAAGTTTTTCGCTGAATAGTCTAAACCAGGTTCATTCTTAAGTGGGTCATTAGCCAGTTGCAACATTTTTGCTTTGTATGAAACAAACGACTTTATATCCTTCTTAATGACATTAACAAGTTCCACAGTCTTAGGGTCTGTATCTGCAACTAACGATGTTAGTCTAGCCATTACAGAATCAACCTTTTTCACACCCTGCTCATAATCACGCCAAAAAGATTGATCTTTTGTTAGCATGAAATAACCTAAAGCACCTGATGCTTCATTTAAAGCACCGGTTAACTCATTAGAAGCAAGCACCGTTGGTTGTATATCGTTAACCACATGATCAACACTATCTTCCGTTTTAGATAATCCGATGGCAGCGGTTATTGCGACTGCAGCTAATATAAGCTGAATAAAGCCAAAGCCACCCTGAATTTTCCAACGAATCGATAAATTATTAAGCCTTAGTTTTGATAATAAAGCGACTGGGGACATCATTATTTTCTACCTTAGTGTTATTAAATACAGGTTAAGTACACGCTTTAACCTACTTGTTTAAACATCTAGCGGCTTAAATAAGCAAAACTTTAATTTTAGCTACTAAGGGGAACTACTTAGGCTGAATGGTGCAAGAACAAACACAGGTATTATTATAACTTGTTGTTTTTAAAATGAAAAAATCCTGCATAAGCAAGATTCTTTACCGGAGTTAAAGTAGGTATTAAGCTATTTTAAAGCCACACCTAAACGTGCTGCCACTTCTTCATAGGCCTCAACAACACCACCTAAGCCTTGCCTAAAGCGATCTTTATCAAGTTTTTTACGGGTATCCTTGTCCCACAGACGACAGCCATCTGGACTAAACTCATCACCAAGTAGTATCTCACCCTTGAAACGGCCAAACTCTAGTTTGTAATCCACTAGCAACATACCCGCATCATCAAAAAGCTTTTTCAATACATCGTTTACCTGGAAGGTGAGTTTTTTCATTTGTTCAATCTCATCATCGCTTGCCCAGCCAAAAGAACGAATATGGTATTCGTTAATCATGGGATCATGTAATGCATCATTTTTTAAGAAAAACTCAAAAGTGGGTGGCGTTAAATCAACGCCTTCTTCGACACCAAGACGTTTACATAAACTACCCGCGCTAATGTTTCTTACCACACATTCAATAGGAAACATGTCTAACTTTTTCACCACCGCTTCTTCATCAGAAAGCAATTTAACGTGATGTGTTTTAACGCCGGCCTGTTCAAGGTGCTCCATGATGAATGCGGTAAACTTATTATTGATCATTCCTTTACGATCAAGCTGTTCAATTTTTTCACCATCAAAAGCCGAAGTATCATTTCGAAATTGAACAATTAAATGATCCTCATCATCGGTAAAGTAAACTGATTTTGCTTTACCACGACAGAGTTCTGCTTTTTTTTCCATGGTCTATATATCCAAATATTATTAATTAAAATTAAAACTGATGACGTAAAACTCGCCAATCTAAACCTTCGTCTTGTGATGCAATTTCTATCCATGAAGCTTCCATTTCCAGAGCCTCACTCATTTTATCGCGTGCCAAGGCAACCGTATTATTTTTATCACTAATGTGTGATGCCACTAAATATTGTAATTTAGAAATATCAATACTGCTTAATAAATCTTTTGCCTGGCTATTATTCAAATGCCCATAATTACCACCAACACGATGTTTCAATGATGGAGGATATGGCCCATTCGCTAACATATTTTCGTCATGGTTAGCTTCTAAAATAAAAGCATCACATGCTGAGTATTGCTCTTCGATGTAAGGTGTGATCGAACCGGTATCAGTCAAAATTCCTAAACGCCAATCTCCATCTGTAAAAATAAATTGGCAGGGTTCTTTTGCATCATGCGGTACGGGAACTGGTTGAATTTGAAAACTATTAATTTCAAATTTTTGGTGTATATCTATACAGTTCCAATGTTCTAATCCTTCCAACTTAGCAACTTTCGCCGTACCCCGGCTCGACCAAACAGGAAGACGATATTTTTTTGATAAACTTGCTACACCTTTAACATGATCACCATGTTCATGCGTCACCAGTATAGCTGATATCTCTTTAATTTCCCGCCCTATGCGCTGTAAACGTTTCTCAGTTTCACGCATAGAAAAACCACAATCGACGAGTATTGTCGTACCATCCGTTTCGACAACGGTGCAGTTACCACGACTACCGCTGCCTAAAGATGCGAATTGCACGTTATTAATTCCAGCCTAAAGCCGGTTTAATTTAAATATAATTTCAAATCAGTTAATAATTGAGTTACAAAACGAACATCTGCTTTCGCACCCGTAGTTTCATAAATGCTAATAATTGTCACACCGTTGTTTTCACTATTGAGACTTAACAAATAACGTTCTTTTAATTTAGCGCTATCACCACCAGAGAATATACTGGCAAGCCAACTTTTTTCTTCTTTTACTTTTTCACGAAAATCATCTGTAATACGTAAATAATATAAACCACCTGAACGATTCCGATCTTCAACCAACAAACCAATACGATCTAAAGCTATACCCACTCGACGCCAGGTCCGCGCAAAACCTTCACCAACTTGTAGTACCTTAGTTTCATTTTTATCGATGATTTTCGTGCGTTCTTTTGATGCTATTTTATTAACTAATTTAATTGATTCTTCTTTACTGATATCGCTAAAAATTAAAAAGCGTTGGTACATTTCTGCTTCTAACTCAGGATCAGAAGGCCGTGTTTCCCACCAAACTTTAATTGCAGATAACTCTTCAAATGCATGTTCTTTTAACCCCTGATGTGTAATAAATACCCGGGTAACATCAGGTTTGTCTGTTTTCTCTAATCGAGCACGATATTTATCCCGTAAGCCCGTCGCAGAAATACGATTTAATAATTTCGAAAACCAATTAGTTGGAAGCTCGACCTTATTTTCCAGCCAGTTGGTTTCCATTACACCAACCGCTCTATCTTCGCGTTTAATTTCAAAGCCAACCTCAACAAAAAAAGTTTTTAGTCTAGGCCATAAATTTTCAGCACTTTGATTAACTTCCAACCATTGATTTGCACCATCACGAACAAGCTTGATGCCAGGAGCTTTGGCTGAAGTAATTTTAGTCCCCGCTGCTGTGCCCACATCAACATTACTATAAGCTGAATAGGTTGTACCAGAACCAGCAATATTCGGTAAAGCCAATATCTGATTTGACTTTGGCTCAGAAAGCTCCGGTGGAATCTCAAGCTTACCATTATTTTTTTGTTTACTATCGCTGCTATAAACCCCTTTCCATTCAGGCGAACTTGAACACGCCACTAAACTACTTAACATGACAATAACTATAACAACACGTAACATATACTTTCTCACTTAAAATTTAAGGTAACACTTTTGCCTGGCGCATAGCTTGACGAAGTGTTTCATGATATTGCTCAGAAAAAACCGTAAGCGGTAAACGAATGCCCGCCGGGATTATTCCCATTTCTAACAATGCCCATTTTACGGGAATGGGGTTTGCCTCAAGAAATAGATTTTCGTGTAAGCCCATTAAATTTTTATTAATTAATGCTGCTTTATCACGATCACCCTTTAATGCTGCCGTACACATTTCATGCATTTCAGCTGGAGCAACATTCGCGGTAACAGAAATATCCCCTTTAGCTCCTGACAGGATAGCTTCCATCGCGGTCGCATCATCACCGCTATAAACATCAAAATCACCACCACAACGCGCGATAATATCGGTAACACGAGAAACATCACCCGTGGCTTCTTTAACACCGATAATGTTTGAAACTTTAGATAAACGCTCAATGGTTTCGGGCAACATATCCACGGCGGTTCGGCCGGGAACATTATACAGAATCTGGGGAATATCAACCGCTTCGGCTATGGCTTTATGGTGTAAATACAAGCCTTCTTGAGTCGGCTTGTTATAATACGGCGTGACCAACAAGCAGGCATCAGCCCCCGCGTCTTTGGCGCAACGCGTTAATGTAATCGCTTCAGTGGTTGAATTCGCACCCGTACCCGCAATCACAGGAACACGTCCCGCAACAAGCTCAACAATCTGTTTAACCAGTTGACAGTGCTCATGTTCATCTAATGTTGCAGATTCGCCCGTTGTCCCTACTGCAATAATGGCATCAGTACCATTTTTTACATGAAATTCAATAAGTTGAGCTAATGCGGCACCATCTACGCTACCATCCGATTGCATCGGTGTAACCAAAGCAACCATACTTCCTTGAAACATGTCGAACCCCGTAAAATTCGGAAAAAAAGAAAGGCAAATGGTACTTGCCACAAGCATTGTAAACAAGTTTCCAGACTAAAATAGATGATTTAAAGGCCAAAAATTCGCTTAGAAGGGCATAAATAATGCCGCTTCGACAGTGAATTAGGTTCAAGGTATCTTACTGAACATAAAATACTAAAATTAATGGAAATAACGATGAAAGAGCAAGATATGGACAACGAAGATATTGGAACCAGAGAGCTACGCATTAATCCTATTGTTCCAACCGAATCTGTCCTTATCGCGACCGCACGTTCCATGCGCCCACAAAAAGCGGAAGAAGCGGCTCCTCGCGACACTCGTCACCATGTTGAGCGCTGTCCCTTTTGCCGAGGCAATGAAGATAAAACACCACCAGAGATTACACGAGCCCCTAAAGAGGGTGACTGGGCGATTCGCATTGTTGAAAACCTCTATCCCGTTTTAGGTGATGATCGCCAAAATCCCAATATGATCTTTGGTTTACAACAAGCCATTAATGGTTATGGCCGTCACGAAGTTATTGTTGATCACTCACAACACGGCATAGCCATTCACGAAATGAGTCAATCTCACTTATCCTTACTGTTTCAAACATATCAAAGCCGTATGCAAGAGCTTTATGACAGTGACAAACGTCTCAAGTATGTTTTAGTATTTAAAAACTTCGGTCCTGCTGCTGGTGCCAGCATGGCACATACACATAGCCAGATTATTGCAACCCCCGTCATCCCACAAAATGTCCAGGACGAAGTAGAACACAGTAAAAAATATTATGAAAAACACCACCATTGTATATTCTGTACTTTGGTGGATGAAGCTCTAACTTATGAAGCCACTATTTATGACCGGGACTCAGGGAAAGTAATTAGAAAAATTGATGTTGGGCAATATGTTGTTGAGCGCGGTGAGCACTTTATCGCCATTAAACCTTTTGCCAGCCGCTATGAGTGGGAGGTGCATATTTTACCTCTGGTGCATAACAGCGACTTTATCAAAGCAACCGCTGAAGAACTGGATGACTTTGCCAATGTTTTCAAACGTACAATGCAGCGCCTTGATGCTGTTATTGGCGGTGCACAGTATAACTATTTCTTACACACCGTCCCTCTTGATCAACAGTACGACGATTGCCAAAGCAGTTATCACTGGCACCTAGAAATTTGTCCTCGTACGAGCATTCCATCAGGTTTTGAGCTTGGTTCAGGATTATTTGTCAATACGGTTAGCCCCGAAGCTGCCGCAGTGCAACTAAGTAACGTAGTACTCGATGAAGAGGTGTAACTAAGCTATAGTTAAGCAAGCATTTGCACTGATGGTAAAAAAGTTAAGGAAACATAATGACTGTAGAAGTTGGAAAAAAAGTCCCCGCATTTAAACTTCCCGCCACCGGCGAACAAACAATTTCTCTTTCGAGTTTAAAAGGACAAAACATTGTTCTGTATTTTTATCCCAGAGACAGTACGCCCGGCTGCACCACAGAAGGTCAGGATTTCCGTGACAGTATTGCGAAATTTAAAAGACAAAACTGTGTCATCTTAGGTGTTTCTCGGGACAGCCTGGCAAGCCATGAAAAATTTAAAGAAAAACAAAAATTTCCTTTTGATTTATTGTCTGACACTGAAGAAAAGCTATGTAACTTATTCGATGTAATAAAATTGAAAAATATGTACGGCAAAAAACATCTGGGGATAGAACGTAGTACCTTCATTATCAATGATAAGGGTGTATTAAAACAAGAATGGCGTAAGGTAAAAGTCAAAGGCCATGTCGACGAGGTACTTGCTGCAGTAAAAACGATTAACAAAGAAAAGTAGTAATCGAAAAATAGGAGTTTCTATGAAGCCACGTTTGTTTGTATTAGATACCAATGTATTAATGCACGATCCAAGCTCGATATTCCGTTTTCAAGAACACAACCTCTTCCTCCCTATGATGGTATTGGAAGAGCTAGACAACAATAAGAAAGGCCGTTCAGAAGTCGCACGTAATGCACGGCAAGCCAGTCGTTTTATTGAAGAACTTATTGTAGATACCACTAAAGAGCAAATAGAAGAAGGCATCACACTCAATTCTATTTTCCAAAATAGTGACGAACCCACATCGAGTGGAAAGCTATTTTTTCAAACACGTTCTTATCAAGCTGCCCTTCCTGATTATTTACCTGGTAGCTTGCCTGATAATAACATTCTCGGTACAACTCTCGCCCTTGCCAAGGAATATAAAGACTACGATATCACCCTCGTTACAAAAGATATTAACTTTCGTATTAAAGCCGCTGCTCTTGGGATTAAAGTTGAGGACTACCATAACGATCGCGTTTTAGAAGATGTTGATCTTTTATACACAGGCACGATTAATCTTAAAGATGATTTCTGGGAACAACATGCACGTGAGATGGATTCCTGGCTTGAAGAAGGCCGCACCTTTTATAAATTACATGGGCCAGAAGTAAAAAACTGGCACCCTAACGCTTTCCTTAGTAGCCAAGATGAAGAGCAGCCTTTCGAAGCATTGGTAAGAAGTGTCGAGGGTAATGGCGATGCGGCCATCATTGAAACAACAAAAGATTTCCAAAATAACTCAAATTCTGTTTGGGGTATAAACGCACGTAACCAGGAACAAAGTTATGCACTTAATTTACTCATGGATCCTGAAATTGATTTTGTTAGCCTTATCGGCATGGCTGGCACAGGTAAAACGCTCTTAACACTCGCAGCAGGTTTAGAACAAACCATAGAACAAAAACTTTATTCTGAAATCATTATGACCCGCGTAACTATTCCGGTTGGTGAAGATATTGGTTTTTTACCCGGAACGGAAGAAGAAAAAATGACGCCCTGGATGGGTGCTTTAATGGATAACCTTGAAGTCTTAAATAAAACAGATACCGATGACTCTAGTTTTTCGAGTGAATGGGGACAAGAGGCGACCAACGATTTAATCTCCAACCGCATAAAAATTCGCTCTATTAACTTTATGCGTGGCCGCACTTTCTTAAACCGCTATATCATTATTGATGAAGCGCAAAATCTTACCTCGCACCAACTCAAAACACTGGTTACACGCGCAGGGCCAGGAACAAAAATTGTGTGCCTAGGAAATATTGCACAAATTGATACACCCTACTTAACTGAAACAACATCAGGCTTAACCTACGTTATTGATCGATTTAAGAAATGGGAACACAGTGGACATATCACTTTAGTTCGAGGAGAACGTTCACGTTTAGCCGACTTTGCTTCAGAGACTTTATAAGTTGACCTCATAATACCCCCTTATCAAAAATACATACGAGGGGTGGAGTCAACTTAACTAAATAATATGAATTTTTTAATTAGTTCCTTACAGTTTGAAGTAAAACTTTTACGCGGCTTCAATTCTTGGCCACGCATGTATCACCGCACTGACCAAGGTCGCAAGAGGTATGGCGAAGAACACGCCCCAAAATCCCCATAGGCCACCGAACACTAAAACACTTACAATAATAGCGATAGGATGAAGGTTAACGAGTCCAGAAAATAACCATGGCACTAAAACCGTGCCATCGAGTGCCTGACTGATACCAAAGAAACCAAGCAACCAGAAAAATTCATTACTCCAGCCCCATTGGAAAAAAGCAATGAAAACGACGGGAATAGTTACAACCGCAGCACCAATGTAAGGAACCAAAACAGATAAACCGACAAGCACTGATAGTAAAATGGCATATTTAATACCGAGAATAGCAAAACCTATGTAGGTCACTACTCCAACAATCATTATTTCCCAAAACTTACCACGAATATATTTACCAAGTTGTAAATCCATTTCATTCGACACTTGTGTTACAAGCACTCTATCTTTTGGCAACATACTACCAAACCACTTCCAAATACGTTCCTTGTCTTTCATAAATAAAAACACAAGCATTGGGACTAAGAAGATATAAATCGCCAAAGTTATTAAGCCTGGGATAGATGAAAGCGATAAGCTAACAATATGTGAACCAACCCCACTTAATTCATTGTTTATCAATTCGAATAATTCTTTAACTTGTTGTTCAGAGACAAATGAATATGACTGAGGAAGCTGTAATAACAGTTGCTGCCCCTCGGTAATATAACGAGGTAATTCTTTAAACAGTTCACTTAACTGAGTGGAAACTAAGGGCGCGATACCAAGTAAAATAAAAATTAAGAATGCGAGGAAAACACTGAAGACAAGAACAACAGCAACAATGCGCGATGAACCATGCTGCTGCATTTTACGTACAACCCCTTCCAACAAATACGCAATAACAATAGAGGCCAACAAAGGAAGTAACATATCCCCCATAGTAAGAATAACCGTAGTACCAACCACTAAAACCGCCGTCAAAATAACCGCTTGCGGATCAGAAAAATATCGGCTGTACCATTTTTTTACTAATTCAATCATTCACTACTACCCTGTTTAACTTCTTCAAGCAGTATAGCGTATTGCTGACTGAAAACACCTTCGAGTTCATCAATTACCTCTACTGCGTCACGCCCTTGTAACATATGTTGGCTAACTAAAGCCGCAGTTTCGTTGAGAAGAAGATCCTTGTCTAACATTGGGTATGTGCTTGATAAACGTTTAACAGCAACCACAACAGATTCTGTTTCAGGTCGAGGAATATCTTCAGGAGGTAAAATTTCTGTGGCTTCAAGCTGATGCTGTGAGGCAAGAAACTCAGCAAAATCGAGTAACTGCTGAGCAACCTCATCTGGGAGGCCGCGGTAAACATCTAACAATTTTTTTGTATTTTTTTTCAAGGCTTCATCACTACATCAGGTGTTAATAAAGCCTTAGTCTAACCCAGATTTAATTAATGCTCATCCGGATTATAAGATTCGCAGTAGTTACGTGCAAAATTTAATAATTCATCCATCGCACGCATACGGAACTTCTGTTTTTGATGTACGAAAGAGAAAGGGCGCGTTATAGGTGGCTCGGTTCTAATTGCCACCAAGGTACCTAACTTAACTTCTTTTTGAATTGTTGCTGAGGAAATGATTGAAATTCCCATGCCTGCTTCAACCGCACCCTTAATTGCTTCAAGACTACCTAATTCCATTCCAATATTAAGATCCGTGGGGACCATGCTTGCTTTGTTCATGCTTTCTAACATCACTTCACGGGTACCGGAACCTTCTTCACGGCAAATGAAAGGGTAGTCAGCAATACGGCTAAGAGGAACAACGGGCTCACTTTCTAACTCATGTCCTGGTGGCACGATCACAACAAGTTCATCTGTGCGACATTCTTCAACGACTAAATTTTTGTTCGTTACGGGTGCTTCAACAACACCTAAGTCAATCGCATTATTTTCAACTTGTGAAACGATCCCATCCGTATTCGCCACTTTTAAACGCACTGTCACATCGGGGTGTTCGGCTTTAAAATCACCGAGCAAAACAGGCAACATGTATTCTGCAATCGTGGTACTGGCGCCAAGAATAAGCACACCACTAATATCACCCGTTAACTCACGTACAGAATTATCCATTTCGGCATAAATCGAAAAGATTTTTTCCGCACTTTCATACACCTTACTGCCTGCTGCCGTCAGACTTATTCGGTTATGGGTACGATCAAATAAACGCGTATTAAATTGTTCTTCTAATTGGCGAACCTGAAATGTGACGGCGGGTTGCGTCATATGCAATTCTTCTGCAGCTTTAGTGAAGCTTAATAAGCGCGCAACAGTGTAAAAAACCTGTAATCGTCTATCCGACATAATATTTTTCTCTTGTAGCCTCAAAAGGACTATTATTATTTTATTCTATATCCACATTGGGAAAACTAAGGGAGAGCGTAGGATAACAGGCTTAAGAGGAAACTTGAATAGTTCTAGAGGGTTAGAAGTTAATAATATTATTAAAAAATATAGGCTATACGCCTAGCAAGAAACTAGGGCGTATCAGCTTTAACAACCAGCACAATATGAATTACAGGGAATCATCAAACTGCTCAACCATGAGTTTCAAATCATTAACCAAAGCAGCTAATTTTTGACTGTTTTGCTCACTATTTAGTGCGCTCTCGGCAGTTTCATTGGAAAGTTGGCTTATTCTTTCAATATTGCGACTTACTTCTGCTGCGACCGAATTTTGTTCATCCGTAGCCGTTGCAATTTGGGTATTCATGTCATTGATAATACTGACTGAACCTGAAATTTCAGCTAAGGCTTCTGCAGACTCTTCTACCTGATTAACGCCCTCTGCCGCACGCTTACTAACATCTTCCATATTTGCTACAGCAGTCACGACTCCTTGTTGCAAGCGCTCAACCATTTCTTGGATTTCTTGTGTTGCATCATGCGAATGGCTTGCCAGAGTACGCACTTCATCCGCAACAACGGCAAAACCACGACCTTGTTCGCCCGCACGGGCTGCCTCGATAGCCGCATTTAGCGCAAGTAAGTTGGTTTGCTCTGCAATGCCGCGAATAACATCCAGTACGCCACCAATACTTTCGCTATCCTCTTTCAATTGAGCAATGGAGCTGGATGCCGTCGATATATTCGCATCCAATGAATCAATAATTCCAATGGCATCCGTAATGGTGAGAGCCCCTTTATTCGACATTTTAGCGGCATCATGTGCTGCCTGAGCCGCAGCACCAGTGCTTTGTGATACTTCTTGTACTGCCGCAGTCATTTCATTTACCGCTGTCGCAACCATCTCTAACTCTTGTTTTTGCTGGCCAATATTCATACTTGACTTAGCCATGAGCTGGGAGCTGTCTTCAGCTTCTACACTTAACTGCTCAGCCGCTTGCTCAATTCTTTTCACTACTGTTCTTAATTTTGCGATCAACATACGGATAGAAAGACGAATTTGACTCACATCATCTACTTTCCCATAGTAAGCCAGTTGTGTAATGGGGTTATCAACAATCTCTTTGCTGCGTTTAACTAACTTCTGGAAGTCACGCATAAGATAACGTGTGGCTCCCCCCCAAATAAGAGAGGTTCCTACCCATGCCGCCGCTGCAATAAAGATATTCAAAGAATCAGTTGCTGCCAGTGAGGCAAATACACAAAATAGTAAAACCACGCCCAGCAAGACTTGCCCTTGCACAAAGCCTAGTGATTTTAATCGTAATTTTTTTCCTTCATTTATTTTTTTATATAGCGATTCTGCTCGATCAGTCCATTTTTTAATGGGTTTAACACGGGTCGACTCATACCCCGTTATTTCTCCATTCATTTTTGCAGGTGTAACAAAAGCGTCAACCCAATAAAAATCACCTGATTTACAACGATTTTTAACCAAGCCCATCCATGATTGACCTGTTTGAATTGTTGACCACAGATCAGCAAAAGCAGCAGGAGGCATATCAGGATGGCGAACAATATTATGATTTTTCCCCATTAATTCATCCGAAGAGAAACCACTGATATCTAAAAAGTCCTGATTTATATAAGTTACTGCACCTTTTGTATTTGTAGTAGAGGTAATAACTGTGGAGTCACTAAGTGAGACTTCAACGTTTGTAACAGGTAAATTATTTTTCATAAAGTCAATATTCTAATGTTAATGATAAAAGTGGTTTGTTCTACTATCGTCCAAAACCTGGTGAAACTTTAGGGGTATTTACCAATTAAAAGTAGTACTATTTAAAATAATTATTTTATAAAGTATATTTCCCTTAAAAAATAGACACAGTAATATCAACTTTACTTTCAATTAACACACTCGGAATTTATCTATGGCGCAATATATCTACACCATGAATCATGTCAGTAAAATAGTTCCCCCTAAACGAACTATTCTCGACGATATTTCTCTTTCATTTTTTCCTGGAGCGAAAATTGGTGTTTTAGGCCTGAATGGTTCAGGTAAGTCCACCTTAATGAAAATTATGGCAGGTCTTGATAATGAAATTGATGGTGAGGCACGCCCACAACCTGATATTAATATTGGTTACTTACCTCAAGAACCTCAATTAGATCCAGACAAAGATGTTCGCGGCAATGTTGAAGATGGCCTCGGTGAGATTAAACTTGCTCTTACCCGTCTTGATGAAGTTTATGCTGCTTATGCCGATCCTGATGCCGACTTTGATGCTCTCGCAGCAGAACAAGCTAAGTTAGAAAATTTATTACAAGCAACTGATGGTCACAATATTGAACGTACCTTAGAAGTTGCCGCAGACGCATTGCGCTTACCACCCTGGGATGCCGACGTTACAAAATTGTCTGGTGGTGAACGCCGTCGTGTCGCCTTGTGTAAGTTACTTTTATCAAAGCCTGACATGTTATTACTCGATGAACCAACCAATCACCTTGATGCAGAGTCAGTTGCCTGGTTAGAACGATTTTTACATGATTATCCAAGCACTGTTGTGGCTGTAACACATGATCGTTACTTCCTTGATAATGTTGCTGGCTGGATACTTGAGCTCGATCGTGGCCACGGTATTCCTTGGGAAGGCAACTACTCTTCATGGTTAGAACAAAAAAGTAACCGACTTGAAATGGAGAAAAAACAAGAAGGCGCACATGCCAAAGCGATGAAACAAGAACTGGAATGGGTGCGTTCAAATGCAAAAGGTCGTCATGCGAAAAGTAAAGCACGTCTTGCCCGATATGAAGAAATGGCTTCTAAAGACTACCAAAAGCGCAATGAAACCAATGAGTTGTTTGTTCCCCCCGGCCCCCGCTTAGGTGAGCTCGTTATTGAAGCAAACAATATCAGTAAAAGCTTTGGCGATAAGGTGTTATTTGAAAACTTAAGCTTTAATTTACCTCGTGGCGGCATCGTCGGCATTATCGGCGCCAACGGTGCCGGTAAAACAACCCTGTTCCGAATGATGGCGGGAGAAGAACAACCTGATGGTGGCGAATTACGCCTTGGCGAAACGGTACAAATAGCATACGTTGATCAAAGTCGTGATTCACTTGATGATGATAAAACCGTTTGGCAAGAAATTGCTGACGAACACGACATTATGACGGTAGGAGAATTTGAACTAAATAGCCGTGCTTATGTTTCACGCTTTAACTTCAACGGTTCTGATCAACAAAAACGAGTAGGTGATTTATCCGGCGGTGAACGTAACCGAGTACACCTTGCCAAACTCCTCAAAAGTGGTGGCAACGTATTACTACTTGATGAACCCACCAATGATCTCGATATTGAAACCTTACGCGCACTAGAAGAGGCAGTATTAGAATATGCCGGTTGTGTTGTGGTTATCTCACATGATCGCTGGTTCTTAGATCGTATCGCCACCCACATGCTCGCCTTCGAAGGTGATAGCCATGTTGAATGGTTTGAAGGCAATTACGCCGACTATGAAGAAGATAGAAAACGTCGCCTTGGTGATGATGCGCAGCCACATCGGATTAAATACAAAAAACTAGATGCTTAGCACGAATAGTGAGAAGTCATATAACAGCGTTATAAATAAATTCAAAATGCTCATGTACTAATCGTACACTCCGCTTTTTCATTTATTTATGCCTTGTTCTCTGGCTTCTCACTATCCGTGCAGTTATAAGGAAGCTTAATGCTAGAAATTAGACCAAACTGCAAATGTTGTGACAAGGATCTTCCTCCAGATTCCGAGAAAGCGATGATTTGTAATTTCGAGTGTACGTTTTGCAGAAATTGCGTAGAACAAGAATTAAAAGGAATATGCCCAAGTTGTGGGGGGAATTTTGCTGCTCGCCCCATTCGGCACCTGAAAAGTTGTTAAAAAATCCCGCCTCGACAAAACGGGTATTAAAAGGCTAGTTTTCTGTATCACCAATCACATTATCCCAGCTAATTGTTTTTAATTTATCAACCAGCACGTCCTCATCTAAAATGTCTTCATGTAAACCTAAGTCACTAACACCCGGCTCTGAAACGACATTAACACACAACAAATCCCAGCTTTCTCGATCATACTCCGTAACATCACCATCGTAGTACTGCACTTCGATAGCATCTTCACTCTCAATCGCAACAACTTCAAATAATCGATTATCGATATCCCGGTACCATAAACCTATTTCTGGATTGCTTAGTGCAATAGCCATATTGTTCTCCATAAGCAACTAAAATTAATTAGCACTCACTTACAACAAAAAGTGGGATCTAACACCTACAACATTAGCACTGATTATAGAATTTGCACTGTTTTTAGAGGGATATGCAAGAAATTAGGCAAAACTTGACAGAAATAATTTATAGGCATGAAAAAACAAAAGTTATTACTCAGATCTTTTTCTTTACTGAAAACTCAGTGATAATGGCATTTAATAAGCCTTTATAATTATAAAATGAACCAACAATGACAAAATATCTTGGTACGAAACAGTTTAGTCATGATGAAGATACATCATGCACCGGAGTATTAATTACAAATCTCGGTACTCCCGACGAAGCAACACCTTCTGCAGTACGTCGTTATCTTGATGAATTTCTAAGTGACCCACGCATTGTTGAAACCAATAGACTCATTTGGTGGTTTGTCTTACACGCGGTGATATTGCGCATTCGGCCTAAGCCCGTCGCAAAAAATTATCAAAAAATCTGGACAGGTGAAGGCTCTCCATTATTAGTAATAAGTAGAAAACAAAAACAGTTATTACAACAAGCCATCGAACCTCACTTTAAAGGTAAAGTAAGAGTGGAACTTGCCATGCGTTATGGCAACCCATCTATTAAAGATGCATTGCTTCGTTTAAAAGAAGCCGGTGCACAACGGCTTCTGGTTTTACCCCTTTATCCGCAGTATTCTGCCACCACAACAGCTTCAACGTTTGACGCCATTGCTGATGAATTAAAAACATGGCGTTGGCTTCCTGAGTTTCGCATGGTGCAACACTACCATGATCATGATGCTTACATTCAAGCCTTGGTAAATAGCATTACCTCTTTCCAGGAAAAAAATGGCCAGCCAGAAAAATTACTTTTTTCATTCCATGGTTTACCACAAAAATATTTAGACCAAGGCGATCCTTATTTTTGCGAGTGTCATAAAACCGCTCGCCTTGTTGCTGAAAAGCTAGGACTCAAGCAAAACCAGTGGATACTCGCCTTCCAATCTTTGTTCGGACGCGAAGAATGGTTAAAACCCTATGCAAAAAATACTTTAATAAATTGGGCAGAAGAAGGTGTTAAAAATATCCAGGTGGTTTGCCCGGGCTTTTCGGCTGATTGCCTGGAAACTCTGGAAGAGATTCAAGTTGAAAACCGTGATTATTTTTTAAATGCCGGAGGAGAAAAATTTGAATACATCCCCGCATTAAATGATGAGCCAGAACACATCGGCATGATGGGACAACTGGTAAAACAGCATGCAGCAAACTGGTTAGATATCGAAGCGAAAAAAATTATAAAAAGCTAAAATAAAAAAGGGAAGCCGAAGCTTCCCTTTTTTATTGATAAACCGAGGTGGCTTTATGCGATACCTGGGTTTCCTTCCATACCAACAATTTTTGGTGTGTTGAGCTTGGTTACTTTCGCAACTTTTTCAGAGCGTAAGTATTCTGCTACAACTTCCCAAATAGGCGCACCTGGTGCTTTCGAACCCACTGTTGCCCAACCTGCTACGGTATATGTTTTATTTGCTTCAATCTTCGTACCATCATCTAATACCATGTCTGTAACACGAGTATTAAACTTGTTCGTTGGGCTCATGGTGTAATCTAAACCACCTACACGAACCATATCACCACCTTGCTGATAGTACGGATCGTTATTGAATAAGTTATCGGCTACATCTTCCAGAATCAACTTGATCTCAGAACCCTTCATTTCACGAACATATGTTTCTGGATAGGTGATACAGGTTTGATCCATTACATGATCCATTGTGATGGTTTGCCCCGGCAATACTGTTGTACCCCAACGGAAACCAGGAGAAAGTGAAATTTGCGCACCGCCTACTTCACGTAGTGCATCACAAATGATTTGATCGAATGTGCCGTTGAAATTACCGCGACGGTATAGCACTTGATCTGCAACCGCTAACTCTTCAGTTAAAGTTGAAAGATAAGGACGGCGCACTTCTTCAATGTAATTTGCCATTTCTTGATCAGGCTCTAACAAGTTAGAGAACACAGGCAATAATTTATAACGGAAGTCTTGTACTTTACCGTTTCGAACATCTAACTGCATAGTACCTAAGAACTTACCGTTTGAACCGGCGTTAGTTACTAATGTCTTACCGCCTTTATTTTCAACAACTGAAGGATGGGGAACACCATCATGTGTGTGTCCACCAAAAATAACATCAATACCTGAAACAACAGATGCCATTTTTAAATCTACGTCCATACCGTTGTGAGAAATAACAACAACAACGTCTGGTTTTTCAGTTGCACGAACTTCATCAACCGTTGCTTGCATTTCAGCATCACGAATACCAAACGTCC
>Ga0316207_10000515_pt1 | contig 60773 bp, 61 predicted proteins | sample 6weekpyrite_MG_FD_204943 | JGI IMG/M metagenome (GOLD analysis project Ga0316207, IMG submission 204943) | Microbial mat bacterial communities from mineral coupon in-situ incubated in ocean water Damariscotta River, Maine, United States -... | ecosystem: Environmental > Aquatic > Marine >...
GAGATAACAAGAGGCAATATCTGGCAGGGAGAATTTTCAAATATAGCAAAGGACGGAAGCAGTTATTATGTGAAAAGCTCGATCATTCCTATTCATGATGAGAACAATAAGATCATAGAGTATATGTCTATTCGTGAGGATGTCAGCACTCTGGTAAAAAGTCGGAAAAATGCTGAAGAGGCAGAAGCGGCTCAGGCAATGTTTTTGGCAAATATGAGTCATGAAATTAGGACCCCGATGAATGGAATACTCGGTTTTACAGAACTTTTGGCAAAAAAAAAAATGGATGCTACACAGAAAAAATATGTTAATGTGATCAGAAACTCAACAAAAATACTTTTGGATATAGTAAATGATATCCTTGACTCATCAAAGATAGTCAATCAGAAGATATTGTTGGAAAAAGTTCCGATCAATCCATTTGAAGAATTTACAAGTACTTTTGAACTTATGCACTCCATTGCACAAGAAAAATCATTGGAATATACCCTTACGATTGATGAGAATATATCCAAGTGTATATATACTGACTCGACAAGATTGCGTCAAGTTATGATAAATCTACTCTCCAATGCCATCAAGTTCACACCTGAATATGGTAAAGTGAGTCTCAATATTTCTTTAATTGAGACACGAAAAAAACAGCAAAAGATCCATTTTAGCTTTGAAGACAGCGGCATAGGAATCATAAAAGAAAAAATAGAGGAAATATTTAAGCCTTTTACCCAAGCAGAGGCTTCTACGACAAGAAAGTTTGGAGGAACCGGACTTGGTTTGAGTATCAGTGCCGATCTTATCCATCATTTTGGAAGCAGACTAGAGGTCAAGTCCCAACAAAATATAGGAAGTCATTTCTTTTTTGATCTCGTGTTCGATATTTGTGAAAAAGAGGAATTGAATGTAGAGAAGGGAATACACAAAGAAGTATGTAAAAATGAGATAGAGTGTGACAGGTTTTGCATGAATATACTTGTTGCCGAAGATTATGATGTGAACAGAATGCTAATAGAAGCTATTTTTCAAAAATATAGAAATATTGATTTGGAATTTGCTTTCAATGGAAAAGAAGCAGTGGAAAAGATCAAGCATCATGATTATGATTTGGTCTTTATGGATATCAATATGCCCGTGATGAACGGTATAAATGCGGTAAAAAAGGTAAGAGAAGAGTTACAATCAGATGTGATTATAATAGCATTGACCGCAAATGCCATAAAAGGAGACAAAGAAAAATTCATAGCTCAAGGAATGAATGAATATTTGAGTAAACCTATTGATATAGCAAAGCTTGAGACCATTTTATGTAAATACTCTAAAAATGATGGGCAACAAGGTTTTATTGATATGGAACCCATCTTATTGGAGTTGAGTAAAAAAGTAGGTTTAAATAAAGAAGTGGGCATTAAATTGATAAAATTGTTTATAGAAAGCCTGGAAGAACTTGTGCCCCGACTAGAAGCAGCTATGCAGCAAAAAAATATAGATAATGTATATTCCACAGCCCATAAATTAAAAGGTGCTGCAGCAGCGTTATATATTGATGAGGTCGTTAATTCAATGGAGGAGTTGGAGCAAAGTGCATTGGCAAAAAATATACAAGACCATGGAGGTAAAGTCACATTCTTATATGACTTCATGAACAAACTACGAACAGGAGTTTTAAAATATCATTAAATTTTAAATCACTTTTGGGTAGAATATAACAAACAGTGAAGATGAGGTTCAGAGTGCAGCGTATAATACAAAAAGCAAAAGAGTTTAATGAACTTGTAATGTTCGAACATTCTATTTTTTCACTTCCTTTCATTCTCATAGCCATGATAGTCGCCGCAGACGGTTGGTTTGGATTTTGGTTATTGATCTTAGGTGTTCTAGCGGCTTTGAGTGCGCGGAATTTTGCAATGGGTGTCAATCGCTATGCAGATATTGATATAGATGCAAAAAACCCTAGAACAAAAAGTAGGCCTAATGTAGATGGAAGACTCGATAAAACCACTATACTTATTTTTATCATTGTGAATGCATTCATATTCGTAGCCGTGGCTTATATGATAAACTCTTTGGCATTTGCATTAAGCTTTCCTATTTTGGTTGTATTGGCATCTTATTCTTATATGAAGCGTTTTTCATCTTTGGCACATGTCGTTTTAGGAGTGGCTTTGGGACTTGCTCCGATTGCAGGTGTCGTAGCCGTGAGTGCAGCTATTCCATTATGGTCGGTTTTACTATCTTTAGGTGTTATCTTCTGGGTAGCAGGGTTCGATCTGCTTTACTCTTTACAAGATATGGAGTTTGACAAAGATAATGACCTTTATTCTATTCCTGCTCGTTATGGAGCAGATGCTTCACTCTTTATTTCTGCTTTATTTCATGCATTGGCAGTATTGTTTTGGCTGCTTTTCGTATGGGCGGCAGGATTGGGTGCCCTTGCATTTATTGCAGCTGCAGGAAGTGGTTTTGTACTTTATTATGAACAGATGCTAGTTCGTAAGGATTTTACAAAGATCGATCGTGCTTTTTTTACGGTAAATGGCTATTTGGGTATTGCTTTTTTGATTTTTATTATAATAGACAGGATGGCAGCATGAGTACCCCACGTTTAGTTCCGGCACCTATTAGTATAGTATTTTCTGAAGCAGGCTTGGATAAAGAAACTTATGAAAGAGAGTATCAGCAGCTTAGTGAAAGTGACGATGACCCTATTTCACAATGGCTCAAGCTTGCAAAAGCAAGAGGTGAGACAGCAGAGAGTGATCCTGTTTTGTTGAACCTGATGGTAGAACTGCATAGAAAAATAGATGCCTTAGAGATGTTCTTGAAAAATGAAACGACCAAAAGGCTCTCTTTGACGAATGAAGCACATATTCGTGCGATTGGGTTTGAGCATTTTGAGCTTGAAGAGCCTCTATTGCAAGAGGGCAAAGAATTTTATGGTCGTGTAAGTATGCCTGTTCATCCAAAACGTGATATCGGTATTTTTTTTAAGGGCATTTCAGACAATCTTGCAAAAATTACAAGAATGCATGAAAGAGATGAAAAAGAGTGGGCGGCATATTTGACCGCACGTGAGCGTATATTGATTCGTGAAGCAAAAGAGAACAAGCAGTGAGTTTTACAAATTTTGATTTTAAAATAGAATATATAATCGTTATACTTGGGGCAGTCATTCTCTATCTGCTTTACTACGTCTTTACAAAAGATGTACAATATACAAAGAATATCCGTTCGGTAGCTTCTGTTGTGGAGGATCTCAACAGAGAACTCTATTATCTGAAAAAAAAGCTTGATCAGACAGAGGGAAATCTAAAAGGTGCTCCGCAAAGGATGAATGACGATGAGATATATCAGGAGATTGAGAGAAGTGTATATGATATGGTGCATCCTCTCTCAATTGCGATAAAACAGCTTCAAAATGATATGAATACCATAGAGCATGACATACAGAACAGGATCCTCCAATTAGAGAGCGGAGTAAAACAGATATCTATACCTGCATCGATTCACGGTAATGATGATAAAAAGATCATAACGCTCTATAAACAGGGCATTTCAATAGAAGCGATCTCAAAAGAACTGTGTTTGTCAAAGCCGGAAGTAGAATTTGTGTTGAAAATAAATAAGATAAAGTAGATTTTAGTGAGCGCAGATAGAAAACTCTTTACCCTCGTATCCCTTCTAATCGCTATCAGTATAGTGCTTTCATATACGCTTACACCATATACAACACTTCTTTTTGAGGTTGATGAATTTCATTTTGCCCTTAGGCAAACAATTTTTGGAGTAATCAGTATAGTACTGATATTCCTGCTTGCACAACTTGATCCCGATAAATGGCTCAAACCGATTGGTTTTGTGCTTTTTTTCGGTTCATTGATTCTCATGATAGCCATGCCTTTTTTGCCAGAAAGTATCGTATCAGAGGTGGGAGGCGCTAAACGATGGATCAAAATCGCAGGTTTTTCACTTGCTCCTGTTGAGTTTTTCAAAGTCGGTTTCATCTATTTTTTGGCATGGAGCTTTTCAAGAAAATTAGGACACCATGACGGTATGGGACTCTCAAGTGAGTTTAAAAGATTTTTGCCTTATGCTGTGATATTTTTAGGAGCGATGTTCATTATAGCTTTTTTGCAAAAAGATCTGGGACAGGTTGTTGTTCTGGGAGCGACTCTGCTTTTCATGCTTATCTTTGCAGGAAGCAGTTTTAGGTTTTTCCTTTCCATATTAGCTGCTATCTTTATTGCAGTGATTTTATTTATCATAACGGCTCATCATAGGATACTTAGGATCAAATCATGGTGGGCAATGGCTCAGAATTCAGTTCTTGATCTTTTGCCTGATTTTATAGCTGAGAGATTAAGAGTTCCCGTTGAAGTAGAGCCTTATCAGATTGGGCATTCTTTAAATGCTATACATAACGGTGGTCTTTTCGGTACCGGTCTAGCAAACGGTACCTTCAAGCTTGGTTTTTTAAGTGAGGTGCATACGGATTTTGTACTCGCGGGACTTGCCGAAGAGTTTGGTTTTTTGGGTGTTTTTGTGGTTGTCGTACTGTTTTTATGGATAATTCAGCGTATATTTAAAATAGCGAACCGAACAAACGATACAAGTATCTATCTTTTTAGTATCGGCATAGGACTCATTCTCTCTTTTTCATTTTTGGTCAATGCTTATGGTATAAGCGGAATAACACCCATTAAGGGTATTTCCGTACCTTTTCTCTCTTATGGGGGCTCTGCAATGTTGGGAGCGGCATTTGGCGTAGGTATGGTGTTGATGGCATCAAAAAAAGCAAAAATGGATTAAAAGGAAAGAATAAATGAAATTGTGCATAACAGGTGGTGGAACGGGCGGTCATCTGATGATAGCAGAGTCCTTGTGTGAAGCTGCCGTTTCCGAAGGACATGAGGTAGTATTCATCGGCTCCACTTCAGGACAAGATAGAAAGTACTTTCAAGATTATAGCAACTTTTCACATGTCTATTTTTTGCAAACGACAGGAGTTGTCAATCAAAAAGGAATGGCAAAATTAAAAGCGTTGTATAAAGTGTTCAAAGCTTTTTTACAGGCAAGAAAAATATTGAAAAAGCATAATATTCAAGCTGTGTACAGTGTCGGAGGTTTCTCTGCCGCTCCTGCATCCTTTGCCTCTTTGAGCCTGTTTATACCACTTTTCATCCATGAACAAAACTCTGTGGAAGGACGGTTGAACTCCCTACTGAAAAGATATGCAAAAAGTTTTATATCTGCTTATGACAAGAACTCTCCTATTGAAGGTTATCCGGTCAAAGAGATATATTATAAAGATTGCAGAGTGCGCAAGGAATTAAGGACGATTATATTTTTGGGCGGTTCGCATGGTGCCAAGGCCATCAATGATCTGGCACTTAGTGTAGCACATAAATTGCATACAATTGGTATTCATATTATTCATCAAGCAGGTGAAGCTGATTATGAACGTGTAAAAGCAGAGTATGAAAAACTGGGTGTAAAGGTAGAACTGTACGCTTTTACAAAAGATCTGCCTAGGTTGATTGAGCGGGCAGACTTGGCAGTTTCACGTGCAGGCGCCTCGACCGTTTGGGAACTCACATCAAACGGTTGTCCTGCTTTTTTCATTCCTTATCCGTATGCAGCTGGTGATCATCAGTACCACAATGCACAGTTTTTGGTTGAGAAGAATCTAGGGTGGTGTGAGAGAGAGAGTGAAGATTTAAGATCAAAACTGATAAAAGTATTGGAAGATCTAGAACTTAAAGAAAAAAGTGAAAAACTTTTGAGCTTGCAAACGCAGGATGTAGCTAAAAAGATGATACAAGATGTACAAAGGAGACTTGCATGATACATGAACTCGCACAGCAGTTGGTCGATCTGATATTTGACTGGGGGTATATAGGAATTTTTATAATGATGGCGATCGAGTCATCGTTCATTCCTTTTCCCAGTGAGATCGTTTTGGTACCTGCGGGCTATTTGGCATCAAAAGGTGAGATGAATGTTGTTTATATAATGGGAAGTGCCGTTGCAGGTTCATTGCTTGGAGCATTTGTGAATTACTATCTTGCATTGACCATGGGACGTAAATTTCTTCTGAAGTTTGGAAGATACTTCTTTATTTCACCACAAACGCTTGAGAGACTTGAGCGTTATTTTAAAAGTCATGGACATATCTCCACGTTTACCGGACGGCTTATTCCCGGGATTCGTCAGCTTATTTCCATCCCGGCAGGACTGGCCCGTATGAACTTAGCGGAATTTTCTATCTATACAACTTTAGGTGCAGGGATTTGGGCTTTAATATTGGTATTGGTCGGTTATTTTATTGGAGAGAATGAGACCCTTATTCGTCAATATTTAAGAGAAATAACCATAATTGTCATGATTTTAGTAGCTATTTTAGTTTGGATATATTATACTTACCAAAAGAAAAAGGTGTAAAAATGGATTATATGTTCACGGAAGGATTTTTAGGTACAAGAGCACCTCTGTTCATGGATGTGGTAACACTCATTGTCGCAGTGCTACCTTTGCTTGTATATGTCGGCATAGCATTTGCTAGAAAAAAGCTTTACAGAGTACATGCTTTGGTTCAAAATATCATTTTCATTGTATCGGTCATAGTTGTCGGTTATTTTGAATACGGTGTCCGTATCGGTGGCGGATTCGATGCATTTATGGAGGGAAGCGGTGTTTCACACACATATGCTTCCATTGTGCTTGGATTACATGTAATAATAGCCGTAATAACATTGCTTTATTGGAGTGTAACAATCATAAAAGCCAATTATCAGTTCAAAGAAGAACTCATTCCCGGTTCAAGGTCCCAAGAACATAAGATAAGAGCACTCAAAACGTTCTTAGGTATAGTTTTTACTTCATTTAGCGGTATTTGGGTCTATTTATTGTTGTTCGTATATTAAAAAAACAAGGAGAGAAAGTGATAGAAGTTGGACAAAAGGCACCGGATTTCTGCCTGCCAAATCAAGACGATGTAGAGATGTGCCTGCGGGATCTAAAAGGGAAATGGATAGTACTCTATTTTTATCCAAGAGACAATACACCCGGATGTACTACCGAAGCCTGTGAATTTACCGAAGCCGCACCTGATTTTTCATCTTTGGATGCGGTGATACTCGGTGTAAGTGCAGACACTACGAAAAAACATAGGAATTTCATACAAAAACATGATTTGGGCATTACACTTTTGAGCAATGAAAATACAGAGATGATGCAAGCATATGGTGTATGGCAGCTAAAGAAAAATTATGGCAAAGAGTATATGGGCATAGTACGCTCAACATTCATTATAGATCCAGAGGGCATTGTCCGTGCAAAATGGGAAAAGGTGCAGGTAAAAGGGCATGTTGAAGCCGTCAAAGAAAAACTGAAAGAGCTTCAAGAGAAAAAATGAGTGATCTTACATTTTTAGAAGTACAAGACAGGGATTTGCTTGAGAAGGTTTTTGCGTTTAGATATATAGTTTTTAAAGAAATATATCCCGAGTATATAAAAAAGCTGGATATACAAGATGCAAAAGAGTATGATGAATATGACCCGTATTCCATACATTTTGCCGGTTTAAATGCAAAAGGCGAGGTATGTGCAACGGTACGTCTCATACATCACTCTCCCATCGGTTATCCAACTGAAGATAATGCAAATTTTGACAATAGTATGTTCGAGCGGGAAAAACTGGGTGAGATGTCCAGGATATTTGTAGATAAAAAGTACAGAAGTATAAAAACAACAAAAGTAGTGATAGAGGCAGTGAAAAGGTTTATGTTTATAAAAATGATGAAAGAGGGAGTAGAATACACATATGGTTATCTTGAAGAGAGCTTTTTGCGACTGCTTAGGATTTACAAGATGCCATATCATTCAATTGGTGAAAATCAAAGACATGAAGATTTTGGTCCACATTACCCGTGTATTTTATATACCCAAGAGCTGGGCAGAGAGAATCCGGAGTATTTTCAATTATGGGAGCAGCAAAAAGATGAAGAATAAGTATGGTCTTCTTTTATTATCACTATTTTTCACCTGTATATCTTTGCAGGCCGAAGATATCTCATCTTCACTCTTTTCAGATATGAAGCAGTTTGATACCGTCGCTGCACAGACAAAACAAAATGAACATTATCAACCTTATATTATTTCCGTTTTTGAGACCAAAGAGCTAGAAAAACTTGGAGTTTCCAACCTCAAAGAGGCACTCATGCTCGTGCCGGGGGTTGATATGGCTACAGATAACTTTAATGTTCAGACACCTATTTTTAGAGGTTCCAATCCCTCTGCATACGGACAGTCCAAACTTTTGGTAGACGGTGTTGTGGTCAATGATCTTTTCTTTGATGCTTACACACAGTATCTCTTTATGCCTATAGAGATGATAAAACGTATAGAGGTGATCAGAGGACCTGGAAGTCAGGTCGAGGGTATCAATGCCTATGCAGGTTCTATCAATGTCGTAACATATGCCGAAAATTTCAAAGGTTTTGCATCAAATGATAAGGCTGTGCTTAAATATGGTTCTTATGATTATAAAATGGGAGGCTTCGTTAAGAGCTTTCACATACAAAACCTCAAAGCACATATAGATATGTATTACCAAAAAGACGATAAAAAGATTGCTTCCGGTCCTGACGGGCTCTCACAAGGCTCTTTAGGTACGGACAATGTAGGGCTTTCTCGATCAGGCGAAGTGCCTTTATGGTTTGAAGAGTATGGACTGGGGCTGAGTATGGAGTATAAGGGGCTTAGCTTCAAAGGCCGGATACAGCAGCATAAACAAGGCAGTGCCTACGGCATCAATCTCGCGCTACCACAAGAGAGGGACAGAATAAAACTGCCTAGTTACTATGCACAGCTGGGATATGCAAAAAAGCTTCATGATCTTCATATAGATATAAAAGCGGGCATAAAATATGATGCCTTTGACTCAAAAGCAAAACTCGGGCCTGACAACCTTAATCTTAGAGGAATTATATTCCTTAATGGAGCATATGGAGAACATTATGCAAAACAGAGAACACTGTACCAGTCCACATATCTTCAATATAATGGTTTTGAAAAACATCATATAACATTAGGGTATATTCTCAGACAAGAGAAAACGATCGCTATGACATCCAAACTTTCAGATCTTGCCACAGGGAATGTAGCTTTGGTCGACTATACCGATACACTACCTTTTTTTGACAAAGATGCCGGTCGTAACATATATACTTTCTGGGTAGAAGATGAATATGATGTAAATGAGAAGATAAGCCTTTTATATGGTGTGAATTATGAGAGGACCTCCTATAAAGATGCAGGGTTGGAGCCAAGAGTTTCTCTAGTCTATCGCAGAGATTTTAAAAATATATTTAAGGCTATCTATAGTAATTCTCACAGAAACCCTTCCTGGCAGGAAATGTTTACGAAAAATAACAATGCAAGAGTGGGTACTACATCTTTGCAACCAGAACGAGTTACGTCATATGAACTGGCATATATACGCAACTTTTCAAATTCCGTTTATCTTCAGAGTAATGTATTTTATCTGCGAAACAGTGACCAGATATACAACTCAGCAACCGATCCCCTTTATAAGAATACGGCAAAAACAGATATATACGGAGTTGAGTTCGAATATAAAGGACATATTTCTTCAAAGGATGTACTCTATGCGAACTATACATATTTAAATGGAGGTTATAAGTTAGAGGGGAATAATACTAATTACAATTTGCCAAATGTCGCGCATCACCTTTTTAAAGGGTATTATATCTATGATTTCGATTCTGCAGTATCGTTAGGTAGCACATTGAAATATGTTGGCTCTAAAAAGAGAATGAGTATGGATCCTCGTTCTGATCTAAAGGCATATATGACTCTTGATACTGCACTTAATTACAAGAACAGCCGTTATGGCTATACGCTAAATGCAAGCGTCAAAAATATATTTAATGCCGATGTCAGGTATCCATCTCCTCAAAATACCTACATAGATGATTTCAAACAAGAAGGCAGAACATTTTTAGTGACCTTCAAAAAGAGTTTTTGATGATACGGGTACTCTTTTTCTCTTTGTTATTGTTCGAATCGCTTTTTGGCTATAGCTATGATGATCTACTTCTAAGAGCACAGTCTGCTATCTATCCGAAAATAGTGGTATTGGATAAAAAAGTGAGCAGTAAGCTCGTCGATGACAAGATTCTCTTTACAGTTGTATATTGCAAGGAAGATCATGAAAGTGCTTTGTTTGTAAAACAATATATACAGAACAAATATAAAGATGGTGTAGGAAAATATCCTATAAGTGTAGATTTGGTCGAGTTTTCTCAACTCTCAAAAGAGACAGGGGCATCTGCCCTGTATGTTCTGTATGGTTCAAAAAATGATATTAAAAAAGCAGCAGAAATAGCCCGCCAAAAAAGAGTTATTAGTTTTTCTTATAATTTAGAGAACTTAAAATATGGTTTGTTATTTGCTGCCGTTATCGAAAAAACAACGACACTTTACCTAAACAAAGAATATAAGAATATCAAGAGCATAGAATTGGCGGATTTCTTGTTGCAATCAGTAAAGTTTATAGATAAAAGTGCTTTTTAAAAAGATATTTATGCTAAAATAGTTTTAAAAAATAGGACGGTTTCATGTCAAAAGAGAAATTCCAATCATTATCATTTAAGATAATGATTTCCATAATTATTACTTTTTTTATAATTATGACGGGGATATTCCTCTCATTGAAAAAAATAAATAAAGAGGCTTTTTATAATATTGAGCTTCAAAAAGCACAACTTATCGTCAAAACAATAGAGCCTTTAATAGCTATAAATATTTATTTGGGTTTAGAGGGTAAGCTTCATTCACTTTTGGATCAAGTGATGCAAAATAAAGATATACTGGGCGTAAAGATCACGCAAAATGGAAATACACTCTATGAAGTAGATTTCGATAAAAAAGATGAAATACTGTTTGTGCTTAAAAAAGATATCTTGCAGCCAGGATCACAAAAGAAGATGGCAACTATTGAACTTCAGTATGCAAATCATAACTATATGCAGCTATTAAACAATTACAATAAACTCCTAATAGCTATGCTTGTAGTTCTGGGTATTATATTTGTAATGTTGAGTCTTTATATTGAGCGGATGTTAAAACCTTTAAGAGAAGTTACAAGGCTCCTTCAGGACTTTTCACCTCAGAAAAAGCTTGATATCAAACCGATGGGACAGAAAAATGAAATATCATTAATACTATCGGCATTAGGTGAAATGCAGGAGAAAGTGTTTGAATTTGCGAACCAACAAAAGAATCTAAATGAATTCTTGGAAGAGCAAGTCAATGAAAAGACACAGGAATTACGTAGACAATTGTATATAGATGATCTGACAAAATTGCCAAACAGAAAAAAACTCTTTGACGATATTCAAAATAGTAAGGATGACGGGGCATTATTGATTTTGAATATTGATGATTTTAAAGAGATCAATGATTTTTATGGACAAAGTGCAGGTGACTATATACTAATAGAGTTTGCAAAAAAACTGAATCATTTGATCGAAGAGGAAAAGAATATTTCATTAAGCAGATTGTCGGGTGATGAGTTCGCACTATTATTTAAATCTAAGCCTTCTTATAGAACGTTTATGAGGGTAGTGAATGACTTGACACGTAAGATCGAGAAAACAGTTTTTGAATATGACCAAAGTGAAATATTTATTAGAGTTACTTTCGGTGGTACAATGGAGTCAAATGAAATGCTTGAAAAAGCTGATATTGCATTGAAATTGGCTAAAGAGCAGAAAAAATATTTTTTAATGTATGATGAAAAACTAGATATAAAAGGTGCATATAGAGAAAATATGGAGTGGGTGAAAAAATTAAAAAGCGCTATAAAAGAGGATAGAATCGTTCCATTTTTTCAACCTATATTTGATACCCATACCTCAAAGGCTGTCAGTTATGAATGTTTAATACGTTTAATTGATACGGATGGTTCAGTTGTGAGTCCTTTCAAATTTTTAAACATAGCACTAAAAAGTAAGATATATCCTCAATTGACAAGAATTATGATCGAAAAGAGTTGCCAATACTTTCAAAATAGAGATACGACCTTTTCCATTAACCTTTCTATTAATGATATCATCGATAAGGAAATGGTACTATTTATACAAAAGAGTATTAATAAATACGGTGTAAGTAAAAAAATGGTCTTTGAGATACTTGAGACTGAAGGTATAGATAATTATGAAGAGGTGTCTTCATTCATTATGAGTATGAAACAGATAGGATGTAAAACCTCTATTGATGATTTTGGTTCGGGTTATTCAAATTATGAACATATATTAAAGCTCGATGTAGATTATATTAAGATAGATGGAAGTCTTATAAAGAATATTGATAAAGACGAGAATGTACAGATTATTGTTGAGACCATTGTAAGTTTTGCTAAAAAATTAAACCTGATGACTGTTGCAGAGTTTGTATATAATCAAACAGTTTTTGAGAAGGTGAAATCGTTAAATATTGATCGTATGCAGGGTTTCTATCTGGCAGAACCAGAAAGAGAGATACAAGAAGACTAGTATCTATATCTAAGATAAAAACGTATATCTTGAGCAGTGTCAACGACTCTATTACCAAGCCCAGCTGCAACTGCTTGATCTATACTCATCGCATTTCCAGAAGTACTTCCGAAAAATCCATTGCTTCCTGCATATTTATAATCTATATAGGTATAACGGATTTGCAGTGACAAGATGTCTTCTATTAAAGGCTCTGTAAAATATGCTTCATATGCATCACCACGTGCCGCAAGTTTAGAACCAATGTTTGTGTCTTCACCATATGTAACACTTCTCCAGTATTTAGAGCCATGATTAAACTCTAAGCCCCATCTTCCTTCTTCAGTTATAAGTGAAGGTGATTGTAGCCCAACCCAGTATGAGTAACCTTTGACACTCTCATCAACTGCACTGCCCAGCATACTTTTCCCTTTATCGGGATCTGTAATACTCATAGCACCACTGACAAAGAAAACTGTATCATCTAAAAAGTCGCTGATACCATCACCAATACCATTCGCAACAAAGTTAGCTGTAATTGCGTGCATATTTCCAACAGTTTGAAAACCTGCAGTTTGATCATTAGGATTGATAATATCGATTAAGTTTGCGGCATAATAATATTGCGAGTTGATACTGTACTGTCCATCACTCCAAGGTGTGAATATTAGACCGGCTAAATCAATTGCTGCATTGTCGGTTGTATTGGCATATGGTGCTGTATTAAATCTTGGTGCAGCATTACTCATCGCACGACCGGCACAAAATTTTACGTACATACCATTTATACCTGTTACATTTTCCAGTACAAATTTTGAGCTTAGACCGTCAAACTCAACATTGATGTTGTGTCCCATTGGAGATGCGGCATGGTCATCATCTCTTAGGTTGACAAGGTGACCATTTGTTGACGGACGGCGTCCTATACTAAAAGTCCATGGGACATCTGTTCCCATAAAGGTGTCATTTTTATAGAAAAAGTATGCAGAACGTACTCTCAGGGTATCATCATAGGCATTTTCATTTGCTACCCAGTCAAATGCCTCAAATCTGTTATTAGAATTATTTACACCGCTTCTTGCTCCGAAAGCTTTATTGTATGCAAGCTGCCCTGTAAAACTTAGGTTTTTCGTAGCAGCCCAGTTCATGTTCAACCAGAGTCTGTTAGTCATAAAAGCATCATTTTTCTGTTTGCTTCCGTCAGCCATTTTATACTGAAGGTTCTCAATGGCAAATCTGTAATCCACACCAAATTTTAGATGGTTGCCGTTTGTGTGTCTGTTAAGGTCTGAAAGAGTATCTTGAATATCGGCAAGCTGTTCTTCAACGCTCATCTCGTCATCATTTTCTTCATCATCTGTAGATGCATTCTCATCATCGCTTTCTTCATCTGCTTGAGCCATAGACATTTTGTCTTTGGTACGAAGTGTTCCAAGCTCTTTTTTCATTTTTTTCATTTCAAGTTCCATTGCTTGAAATCTTTCATACATTGATTCTGCACTCGCATTTGTTGTTCCCAGTATAGCAATCGTCGCTAAAGAGAGGAGTAGTGGCTTTTTCATATTGTCCCTTTTTTTGTGTTGTTCTTGTGATACTATACATTGTTTAATATAAATTTACTTTTAAATTCTACAGTGAATATATAAATATTAATTATAGTAACTAATAAGAGAGATGTTAAAAAAAGCTTTGTTTAAATATTTATTGAGTATAATTCGCGGATTTTTCTTTTATTTGTAAGTAATTGAAAACATTAACAGATGATGTCAAAAGCTAGTGCAACTCTTTTTTTAAAGAACAATTGTTCGACATCTTCAAAGATAAACTGGCAAAACAAGGGAACCGCTTTTTGTCTAAACAAAAATGTTTCTTTAGAAAACTCTGGTTTGAAAAACAACCTTTAAGGATTACCCCATGGTAACTATGAAAGACCTATTAGAATGTGGTGTACATTTCGGACACCAAACTCGTCGTTGGAACCCAAAAATGAAAAAATACATTTTCGGTGTTCGTAAAAATATCTATATTATAGATTTACAAAAAACTCTTCGTTATTTCCGTAACACGTACCAAATCGTTGTAGATGCTGCCGCTGAAGGACAAACTGTTCTTTTTGTTGGTACGAAAAAACAAGCTCGTAATTCAGTTCGTGAAGCTGCGATCGCTTGTGATATGCCGTATGTAGACAATAGATGGTTAGGTGGTATGCTTACTAACTTCCCGACTATTCAAAAGTCTATTCGCAAGCTTGATGTTATTACTGAAATGCAAGAAAATGGTCAAATTGATCTTCTTACAAAAAAAGAAGCATTGATGCTTTCAAGAAAAAAAGATAAACTTGAGCAGTATTTCGGTGGTATCCGTAATATGAAAAAACTTCCTGATATGTTATTCGTAGTTGACGCTGTTAAAGAACACATCGCAGTTTTAGAAGCTCGTTGTCTTGGAATACCGGTTGTTGCACCGCTAGACACTAACTGTGATCCTGATCTCATCACTTACCCGATTCCAGGAAATGATGATGCGATTCGTTCTATTCAGCTTTTCTGTCGTGAAATGACAGCGGCTATCAATGAAGGTAAAGCACTTCGCGATGCACCTGCACAAGAAGAGCAAGCAGAAGAAGCAGCAACTGAAGAAGCTCCGGAGTCTTCAGAAGCGGTAGCAGAAACTACAGAGGAAGCATAATCATGGCAGCAGTTACAGCAGCAATGGTAAAAGAGTTGCGTCAGGCCACTGATGCACCGATGATGGATTGTAAAAAAGTTTTAGTTGAAGCTGATGGAGATATGGCAAAAGCAAAAGAGCTGCTTAAAGAGCGTGGTATCGCTAAAGCGGCTAAAAAAGCTGATCGTGTTGCAGCAGAAGGCCTTGTAGGGCTTAAAATGACTGATGATAACTCTAAAGCTTCTGTTGTTGAAGTAAACTCTGAAACAGACTTTGTTGCACAGAATGAGGGTTTCCAAAATCTTGTAAAAGATACTGTAGAAGAAGTTTATAACAATCAACCTGCTGACGTTGATGCGCTTATGGCAAGTGACTTTGGTACTAAATTCACTGATGCTGTTACAAAGATCGGTGAAAAGATCGAAATACGCCGTTTTGGAACGTTGACAGCTGCGTCTGATGAAGCACTCAACTCTTACATTCACTCTAACAACCGAATTGCGGTTATAGTTAAAGCAAAATGTGACAGCGAAAAGACTGCTGAGTGCATGAAAGATACTTTAAAACAAGTGGCAATGCATGCGTCTGCGATGAAACCATCGACTTTGAGCTATAAAGATTTTGATCCAGAGTATGTTGAGAGTGAAACAAAAGGTCGTATCGAAGCATTGAAAAAAGAGAATGAAGAATTGGCAAGACTTGGTAAACCTCTTAAAAATGTTCCTGAGTATGTTTCTATGATGCAGTTGACTGGTGAAGTCATGGCAGCGGCAGAAGCAAAAATAAAAGATGAGTTACTTGCAGAAGGAAAACCTGAAAAGATTTTAGACAAGATCATTCCAGGAAAGATCGCTCGTTATATCCTTGACAACACTCTTTTAGATCAAGAACAAGCGCTACTAGACCAACAATATGTTTTAGATGACAAATTAACTGTGGCACAAGCAGTTGAAAAAGCGGCAAAAGCATGTGGCGGCAGTGCTGAAATAACTGAATTCATTCGCCTTGAAGTAGGTGAGGGAATCGAAAAGCAAGAAGACGATTTCGCAGCAGAAGTTGCAGCACAAATGAGCTAAGCCTTTGGCTTAACTCAATTAATCTTTTATTTTATTTCTCCTTTTTATTATAAATAGTTTTTTTTAATGCTATAATTACAGCATGAATGCTAAAAACATTAACAAAATTATTATTATCGGTGGTGGATACGGTGGACTAAAAGCAGTTGAAGCACTTGCCGAATTTCCAAATAATCAAATTACTTTGATAGATAAGAATGCCTATCATTTTATGCAGACAGATGTGTATGAGCTTATAGCAAATGAAAAGGATTTTGCGAAAGTATGTGTTGATCTTTATACATATTGCAGCGGGTTTGATGAAAATGTGAGTTTTTACAAACAAGAAGTTCTGGATATAGACTTTGTAAATAAAAAAGTCATTACAGATATACAGCGTTTTTCATATGATTATGTGATTATTGCTGTTGGTGCAAGGACAAAATTCGTAGATAGCATAGAAGGACTTAAGGAGTATGCTCACGGAGTTAAAGCTTTGCATCGTGCAATGTACTTTAAGCAAAAATTTGAAATGTCTCTTTTTAAAAAAGTACAAGAGAGTGGGGTTACATGTAAACCATTGAGTATTGTTGTTGCAGGAGCAGGACTTAGTGGTGTAGAGATAGCGGCACAAATGGCATCTTATGCAAAAGAATTCTATTGTGAGAATAATTTCTTATGCAGGAAGCTAGATATTATTCTTGTGAGTTCGTCAAAGCAGATACTCAAAGGGTCTGATCCATATTTAGCAGAAAAATCTCAAAAAAGATTACTTGACCTAGATATAATCATAAAATCACAAACGAGAGTAGTTGCTGTGACAAAAGAGAGTGTAACACTTAGCAACGGTGAAGTGATCTCTATGGATTTTATGATTTTTACAGGAGGAATAGAGCCAAGTGGATTGATCTATAAACTTAATTTGCCTAAAAATGAAAGAGCTTTTTTGAAGGTCAACTCATTTCTTCAGGTTGAAGGTTGTAGGGATGTGTTTGCAATCGGTGACTGTACTACTTTGTATAATAATGAAAAACCAATAGCACCTACAGCAGATATTGCAGAACAAATGGGAGAGCTTTGTAGTAAAAATATTATGCATTTAGTATCAAATGAAGAGATGCAAAGAGATATTATACAATCGCGAGGCGTGTTTATAGCATTAGGACGTCGATATGCAGTTGGAAAGATGAAAGCATTTTATTTTAGTGGATATATTGCTTATATCATAAAGAAACTGATAGAAAAAAGCTATTTTATAAAACTAGACCGACGCTCTAAAAAGGGTTGTAATGAAATATTTCAAGAGTAAAATATAAGAATAAGCAAGAATAGAATATAATAAAAGTATGAATCTATTATCTGCAAAAAATTTATCACATTCGTTCGAATATGAACTCTTCTCGAACCTTTCACTCTCTTTAAAAGAGCAAGAGAGTATAGCGATCATCGGAATGAGCGGAAGCGGAAAATCAACGCTCTTACATTTACTCTCAACACTCTTAATACCTAATGAAGGTACGATCGAGCTTTTTGGCAAAGAGACTTTATCAATGAGTAAAAAAGAGCTCACAAAGATAAAACGAGATAAGCTGGGTATTGTATTTCAATCGCATTATTTGTTTAAAGGCTTCAGTGCATATGAAAATCTTGAGGTCGCTGAAATTCTTTCTCATAAAGATATCGATGCTGCTTTAATTAAAGATCTAGAGATCGAACAGTGTATGCATCAAAAGGTCACAGAACTCTCCGGAGGACAGCAGCAAAGAGTTTCCATAGCACGTGTTTTGACCAAAAAACCTTCCATAATCTTTGCAGATGAGCCGACAGGCAATTTAGACTCTCAAACTGCATCAGAGGTAATGAAACTCTTTTTTCAGTATTGCCAAGATAATAATGCAGGAATGATTTTAGTGACACATGACAATGAACTCGCACATATGTGTAAATATGTTTATAAACTCGAAGATAAAGAGTTAAAAGTACTTAAATAACGAGAAATTGAAATGGGGTTTACAGAAATACTCAATGAAACGAACGTAGTCGCATTTCTCCTACTATTTTTTCGTTTTGCCGGTTTGTTTATCGCCGTACCTATTTTCAATCATCAAAACATTCCTATGAACATAAAGGCTGCTATGGCTTTTTTCTTCACGGTCGTTTTTTATGCATCTATGCCTAGTTTACAAATAAACATTGACATCCCCACTGTAATTATTGCAATTTTAAGTGAATTTTTACTGGGTCTAAGCGTTGGTGTAGTATTGCAGTTGGCATATAATGCCATTACCTTTGCAGGTGGGCAGATCTCTTTCATGATGGGATTTTCAATGGCAAGTGCCATTGATCCACAGTCAGGTGTATCTATGCCGATCATCTCACAATTTCTTTCCTTGATAGCTTTAATGGTACTTCTTGTATTGAACCTACACCACTGGATGCTCTTGTTCGTCGATCACTCTTTACATACTGTACCTTTAGGTGGTTTTATCATGAGCAAGGATATCTTTCATTATGTTATGCATGCAACATCAAATATGTTCTTGGTAGGATTTATCATTGCTTTTCCGATCATTGCACTTTCTTGGCTTGCTGATGTTATATTTGGAATGCTTATGAAAACTATGCCGCAGTTCAACCTGCTTGTTATTGGTTTTCCCATAAAGATCATGGTCGCATTTGTTGTGCTCATAGCGACCTTTACCGCTACTATGTTGATATTAAAAGGGGAAGTACAAGATGCTTTTAATACTTTGGAAATACTTTTTTAGTTTTTTTTTGATACAATAGTGCAATAGAGATTCTTGGTATATAATAAAGAGATCATCCAAAGGAAAATGCGTGAAAATATTACTATTAAATGATAATCCTGTAGTAAATAAACTAGTTACATTAAGTGCACAGAAAACTTCTGATGAAGTAGAGATCATATCTAATATTGAAGATATACAAGACGGAGAATATGATCTTGTGATCGTTGATGACAGCATTTATAATGATGATTTATTAGAAACATTAAACCAAAAAGTAAAATTTAAAAGATCGCTTTTTATAGGTGCAAAAGATGTAGAAGTACCTGCATTCTTTTCATCAGTATTAAATAAACCTTTTTTACCAACTGATCTTGTGGAACTTTTTGCAATGGTTGAAAAAGAGCTGACAAAGGAAGATATACCCATTGATGAGCCGATATCTGGAGTAGAACTTGAAAATATAGAAAGTTTAGATGACTTTGAGAATGTTGATGATTTAGATTTGGAGAGTGAGCTCGGTCTAGATGAGGAAGTCGGGCTTGAAGAAGAACTTAATCAAAGTATTTTAGATGAAAATGAGGCACAAAAGGTCAAAGAATTACTTGATGAAAATGAAGAGGAGATCAGCTTCGATGAACAGGTAGAAAATGATTTGGAAAGTTTGGAGCTTGATGAATTGGCAATGGATGAGATTCAAGAGTCAGAATTTGAAAATGAGTCATCCGGAATACCAGAAGAGATTGAACCTGAGGAGTCTCAAGAAGAAGATCTCTTGGCAGATTATAATATGGCACTTGATCTTGAAGATGAGGCGGATGCGGATATATCTGAAGACTCTATTGATGATCTACTTAATGATGTAGAGGAATTGGAAGGGCTTGAAACTTTAGAAGAAATGGATGTATCTGAAGAAGAGACGAAAGATATTGAAGAAGATGTTACAGAAGAACCTAAAGAAGAACTTATCGAAGAACTCGCAGAGCCAGAAGAAGATGTGATCAAGACAGAAGTAGAAATGGTTGAAGAAGAGTTACCAGAAGAATCCGAAGAAGAGATTGTTGAAGAAGTCGCAGAGCCTGAAGAAGAACTACCTGAAACAGACATTGAAGATGAAATTCAAAATGCAGTTGATAACCTAACTCAAGAAGATCTAGAGAGTGAGTTAGATGAAGAAACTCTGCTTCAAATTGCAACAAATGAGATAGATCCATTGGCAGGTTTGAGCAGTAAGGATTTAAAAGCTGCCTTAGGTGAAGAAGTAGAAGAAGAGCCAGAATCCATAGAAGCTGAAGATATAGATGAAGTTCAAGAGAGTGATGAAACGCAAGAGATAGAAACTTCAGATGAAGATGAGAATAGTGGTGTAGATGCATTGAAAAAACTACTCGAGGCATTGAACGATAAAGATGTAGCCGCAAAAATGAAAGGAATGAAAATCAGTATAAATATTACACTGGGTGAAAATTAATGAGTGCGATCAATGGGGCAGTATTAGTTCTTTCAGGACCAAGCGGTGCAGGAAAAAGCTCTTTGATCCATAAAATCATGAATGATATAGGAGAGTGTTATTTTTCTATATCAACTACAACACGCCCTATAAGAGAGGGTGAAGTTGATGGCGTTGATTATTACTTTGTAGATGAAACAGAGTTTAAAAAAGAGATACAAGAAGATCAATTCTTAGAGTATGCACTTGTACATGGAAACTATTATGGAACCTCAATCAAGCCTGTGAAAAAAGCATTAGCCGAAGGAAAACTTGTTATATTTGATATTGATGTACAAGGAAATAGTGCCATTAGTAGTAGGTTGGGAGATATTACTACCTCGGTCTTTATTACACCACCGACTTTGAGTGAACTGAAAAAGAGATTGCAAAAACGTCGAACAGATGCCCAAGAGGTAATAGATCGAAGAGTTGAAATGGCAAGACGTGAAATACAAAGAGCTTCTGAATATGAGTATCTGCTTATTAATGACGATTTGGATATAGCTGCAGAGAAGCTTCGTTTGATCGCGAAAGTGGCAAGATTTAAAAAATCAAATGAAGAGATCAACGAATTTGTTCAAAAATGGGAAGATTTGTAAAAGTTAAAAATATAATCCATGCTGATAAGAGAATTTACAGCAAAGGTAAGATATACTTCAAAACTTAATGTTTAAAAGGAAATTAATATGGGAATGCCTAGCGGAACAGAACTACTGATAATCTTTGGAATTATCGTTTTATTATTTGGCGCAAAAAAGATACCTGATTTAGCAAAAGGTCTTGGTAAAGGAATCAAAAACTTCAAAGCAGAAATGAAAGAGACTGATGAAGTTGTTACTGATGTACCAAAAAAAGTTGAACAAAGTGATGAAGTGGCTTCATCCGAAGAAACTCCGAAATCTACAACACAAGCATAAACATTGAAACAACGTGTATCGGCGTTATTACGCGAGAAATTAGGTCGAGAAGTTGTTTTAGAAAAGCCACGTGATCGATCCTTTGGACACTTTGCTACACCTATTGCCTTTTCTTTGGCAAAAGAGTTGAGAAAGTCTCCTATGGTTATAGCAGATGAACTTGCTTCTTCATTTGAAGAGAGCGAGGTCTTTTCTAAGGTAGAAGCTGTAAAGGGTTATTTGAATTTTCGTCTAAGCGAAGATTTTTTAGCTGAATATGCTTCATGGGCACTTGAGAATCCTTCCGAGTTTGCAAAACAAGAGAAAAATCAAAAAATACTTTTAGAGTTCGTCAGTGCGAATCCTACAGGACCATTACACATCGGACATGCTCGTGGTGCTGTTTATGGAGATACATTATACCGTTTAGGTAAACATCTAGGTTATGACATTACTGCTGAGTATTATGTAAATGATGCCGGTAATCAAATCGACCTTTTAGGGCTTTCCATTCAGCTTCATGGACGAGAAAACCTTTTAGATGAAACAGTGGAATATCCAGAGAGTTATTATCGTGGAGAGTATTTGGATGCACTTTCACGTGATGCTATGGAAAGATTCGGTGCGGAAGTATTTCATGATGAATCTCGTCAAAAAGAGCTCGCTCTTTGGGCAAAAGATGAAGTGATGAAGATCATCGTTAAAGATCTTGCTGCTTTGAATATCTTTTTTGATACTTTTGTATATGAGTCAACACTTTATGAAGACTGGGACAGAGTCATGAAAAAGATGGGTGATGGCATTTATGAAAAAGACGGCAAGCTTTGGATCGCATCTGAGGTTAAAGGTGATGAAAAAGATAGAGTGGTCGTTCGTGAAGACAGCCGTCCAACCTATCTTGCAGGAGACATAGTTTACCACAATAAAAAGTTTGAACAAGGCTATAAGCACTACATAAATATTTGGGGTGCTGATCATCATGGTTATATTGCCCGTGTTAAAGCTGCGATCGAATATCTTGGATATGATTCAAATAAACTAGAAGTATTGCTTTCTCAAATGGTAAGTCTTTTAAAAGATGGTGAACCATATAAAATGAGTAAGCGTGCGGGTAATGTAATCCTCATGAGTGATATTGTCGAAGAGATCGGTGCAGATGCCTTGCGTTTTATCTTTGCTTCTAAAAAGAGTGATACGGCTCTTGAATTTGATTTGGCAGAGTTTAAAAAGCAGGATAGCTCAAACCCTATTTTTTATATACAGTATGCACATGCAAGAATTCAGACATTGCTAAGTAAAGCGACTGTTTCAAAAGAAGAAATAAACAATGCAAGTCTGAAAAGTCTTGGAGAAAATGCAGATATTCTGCTTTTTGATGCGCTTTTACTACCTGAAGTCATCGAAGATGCATTTAATACCCGTCAAGTACAAAAACTGACAGATTATTTAAAATCACTAGCGGCTTCATTGCATAAGTTTTACTATGACGTGCGAATGATCAGTACTGATGATGAAGCAAAACTTTTAAAGTTGATGCTAATGGTAGCACTGAGTATAAAAACTGGATTGTCCTTAATGGGCATTGAAGCTAAGGACAAAATGAGTAAAGAAGAGGAGTAATCTTCTTTAATGAAGCAGCTGAGAAGACTTCAGCTGCGGATAAAGTTTTATTACCTCTTTGGCCGCTTTTTTAGGAATTTGAATTAAGATTGGTTTTTTGTTTTTATCTAGCCAGTGAGCAATTTTTTGGATATCTTTTTCACTCATTGATGTGCAGCCGACGGTTGGACTGTTCGGTGCACGTTGTATGTGCATAAATATACAAGAACCTCTGCCTTTGAACGCTTTTTTATTGTAATCTATTACTATACCGAGTTTATATTGATCATCATCTCGTCTCATTAACTCGAAACTTTTTTCATCTCCATAAGCCATTATAATTTGATTATAAAAACTTGAGTATGTATCATCGATGCATATGAGATTCTTTTCTGCATAAAGGTAGGGGAGATTATAATCACTTTTTTGAGCATATCCAAAAATATTTGAGAGTCTGAAAATACCGGCAGGTGCCTTTTTATCTCCTTCGTATTTGGAAGCATCAGTGGGGTTTTTTGTAAAATTTTCACTCTCTACACCCCATCCTAAACCATTTTTTCCGATATTCACACTTATAGTGTTAAAAACTTTTTTATTGTTTTCAAAACATTGCAGCTTTGCTTGTGAACTGTTCATATCATCAGCTACAACTAGTATTATTTGTTGCGATGAAAACAATAAAATCGAAAAATTTATAATAATTAAGAAACTTTTTATCATAAAGTATGGTACTATTACTGTTAAGTGATGTCAAGAGTAAAATAGATAAAATTAAAGTTTGGATAGATTAATGAGTATATCAATAAAACAGGCCACGGCCGATGACGCTTCTTTTTTAGCACAAATGATTTTAGAAAGTTCAAGGGCGGGTAAAAAAGATGGCTTGTTTGATATTTTGTTTGAAACGGATGATGATAAGGTCATTTTAGAAAAATTACAAATGCTTACAACTACTACAGCTAAGAGTTATTGTCATTACCAAAATTTTTTAATAGCACAGATAAATGGTACGAATGTAGGTACATTATGTAGTTATGAGCCTAGAATTGCCACCAAAGAGACCTTTGTTGCAGCCTTAAAAGAGATAAATTGCGGTGATGAGATCAATAAGCCGTTAGAAGTTGTCTATAACTGTAGTTTTGATACAAACAAAAGCCGACTTATGTTTGACTTCATGGAAGAGTTACAAGGCTTTTTGGATGTTGGTGTTTTAAAGGCTTTAATGCAAAAAAGTCTGCTTACGGCTAGACTTAAAGGATACCGTATTGCACAAGCAATTGTTGAAATAGGTTCAATGGAAGCGGAACTTTTGTATAAAAAACTTGGTTTTGAAATTGTGGAGAAAAAAGAGTGCGAAGAATATAGAGAAATTTTTGGAAGACCAGGTGTTATGCTAATGGCTATAGAATTTTAAGGCTTTATCATAGAACTTTCTTTTTTCTCTCTTTTCCCTTCTCTTTTGGCCATTCTTTTGGCGCTTTATACTAAAAATATTATTCTCTCTTTATTTGGTGGAATTTTTTTAGGACTATTCTTTATACACGACCTTTCTATAGTGGCAACAGTTTTAGCGACAATTGAACTTTTTTTTTCACTTTTAAGTGAGCCGTGGATACTCAAAACCTTGGCATTTGCCATTTTGGTCGGGAGTGTAATGGAACTTATGCAAAGAAGTGGAGGTATCAGTGGTTTCGTCGCTTATATGACACAGGAGACTACTTTAGTGCATTCTCCTGGTTCGGCTTTACTTGTGAGCTATTTTATTGGAGTGGTTATATTTATAGAGTCTTCAATAACCTCTTTAATAGCGGGAGCAGTCGGTAGACCACTGTGTGATAAAGAAAAAGTGCCGCATGCAAAACTGGCTTTTGTTTGTGATTCTACTTCAGCTCCTATCAGCTCTTTAATAGTACTTAACGGCTGGGGTGCTCTTTTATTGGGACTTATAGCCACCCAAATAGAGACAGGCGTGATTGAGGGAGATAATGTAAATATCCTGCTGCACTCCGTCGCATATAATTTTTATGCCATAAGTGCTTTGATTGTAACATTTTTGGCAATATGGTTCAATATAGACATAGGCCCCATGAAGTATGCTAAGCCCTCTTTGACAAAAAACCCGTTACATGTAAAGGCTCATACAAGTATGAGCTATATGATAATTCCGATTCTTTTAATGATAATGTTTGTATTTGTGTTTTTATATATAACAGGTGAGGGCGATATGCTCAAAGGAAGCGGTTCAACATCCATCTATTATACAATGCTTACAACATTGATAGTAATGTTCATTTACTATATAGGAACGAAGAACATGTCTGTGCGAACTTATACTAAAAGTGCTTATACAGGAGCAAAGAAACTATTTCCTATTGCTTTGATACTGCTTTTTGCTTTTGCGATAGGGGATGTGACAGTTCAATTGAAAACAGGAGAATATTTGGCTTCCTTGGCAAGTGGGAATTTGAGTGTTTTTCTTTTGGCAGGCGTGATCTTTTTACTCAGCAGTATCATTTCGTTTTCAACCGGTACAAGCTGGGGTACATTTAGTATCATGGTACCTATTGCTGTTCCAATGGCTGTAGGAATGGATGCGAATGTGGCTTTGGCAGTTGGTGCAGTTATAAGCGGGGGTGTCTTTGGCGATCACTGCTCACCAATTTCCGATACGACCATTATTTCATCACTTGCTGCAGACTGTGATGTTGTAGAACATGTTAAGACACAACTCCCTTATGCACTAATAAGCGGAGGTATCGCATTGGTTTTATTTGTAGTTTTTTCGTTTGTTACCCACTAGTTAGCTTTCTAAATAGTAGTTAATGGAGTAACGCAGATCTTCATCTATATTTTCCATGTTTTTGAGCATCCATCGCAGATAACCTGTATCTTCACGGGCCACTTCTTCTAAACTTTTGCCTTTGTGTTTACCAAATCTGAATGTCTGCACCAAAATTGGTGTATTGGTAAGATCAACCATCTTCTCCACAGGATTTTCATTTGGGAACTGTTCTTGGACGATATCTTTGAGTCTTGAAAGAAAGAGTTTGAGTACAAGTACATCGCCAATGGCATCATGGGCTTTTACGACAATGCTTAGTCCTTCTGCTTCTTTGTCTTCTTCTTTGTAAAGCTCCATTTTATAGCGAAAATACTGAAGTCTGTGTGCTTCTTCTTCAGGCATAACATGTTTAGCGACTCTGAGTGTATCTATGACTTTCATTTGTGTTTTAAAGCCTTCTTTTTCAAGCATGGTAATATCAAAAGGGGCGTTATGAATGATGAGGTAGTTATCCGGTGTATTGAGTTCGATCAGTCTTTTATATGCTACAGTCTCAGTGCAAGCAGGTTTGCCTTCAATGAGATCGGGTGTAATGCCATGAACTTCCATAGCTCCATATTTGATAGGTATATCAGAATAACAGAACTCATTGTGAACCTCTATCTCTTTTGCTCCCAAGACCATATACCCAAGCTGTATAACTCTATCTTCTTCATTCGTGCCAGTTGTCTCTGTATCTAAAATAACATATTTTTTTGCCATTATATTATCACTTATAATTTTTAGAACATTATATGCTACACTTATAAAAAAGTAGGTTAAAAGCTTTGATTGATTCTCCTCTGGTATATCTTTTTACATTAGCAATCCTTGTTGCGGCTTTGAGTTTCCTGCAACTTAAAACAAAACACAGGTTTTTTGAATATATTCCTGTTGTAGTATTGATATATGCATGTGCTATGCTGTTGGCTTCACTTGGAATATTTGAGCAAAACAAAGAGATAACAGCAGTTTATAAACTCACAAAAACAAATTTGTTGCCTGCTATGCTTTTTTTGATGCTCCTAGAAGTCGATTTTCAGCACTTTTTCAAACTTGGCAAATCACTCTTGATTGCGTATTTTTTAGCTGTCCTCTCCATTGCTGCTGCATTTATTCTGGTTGCATTTTTATTTCATTTTGATAAAGAGACAGCAGCAGCTTTTGGAGCACTGGCCGGCAGTTGGATGGGTGGTACGGCAAATATGATAGCTGTAGGAAGTGCATTACATGTAAGTGAGGATGCATTTGCTTATGCACTTGTTGTTGACAGTGTAAATTATACTTTATGGGTAATGCTGCTGCTCTTTTTAGTCCCTTTTGCAAAGATATTCAATCGTTTTACAAAGAGTGAAGAGAGATTGGCATATTTGGACAATATAGGCTGCGCTTGTTCCATGGGTGCAAAAAGATACTGGCTGATTATTCTACTTGCTCTTGGCGATTCTTTTGTAAGCCAATTTCTCGCTTCGAAGATCGTCATACTCAATACAACTACAAGTATAGTGATTTTTTCCACTCTTTTGGGTATGGCAGGATCATTTACAAAATTGCGATTTTTAAACGGTTCGAATGAAGTTGCTACAACAATGCTCTATATTCTCATAGCTCTCATAGGCTCAAGAGCGGTCATAGAAGAGTTTAGCGGTCTAGGCGTGTATGTTTTAGCGGGTTTTGTCATACTCCTTATTCACGGAGCTATTATGGCAATTAGCGCAAAATTGTTTAGATTGAACCTCTTTAGTATTTCAGTTGCCTCCTTAGCCAACATAGGTGGTGTTGCCTCTGCGCCGATCCTTGCAGCAGCATACAATAAAGCACTTGTGAGTGTTGGCGTGCTTATGGCGATCATGGGTTATTTGATAGGAACATTTGGAGGTTTATTGGTAGGTTATACTTTAGTGTATTTTCAGTAAAAGAAAGAAGTTCATTTATTATTATTTTATTTATCTAATTGTAATAAGTAATAAGAGTACAGACAAATTATGCTAATATCATACAAAATTTTATAATAATTAAGGATAATAAATGAGTGAGGGAAAAGTAATATCATTATATGTGACAATGCCCGATATGATGCGTTCCGGGCATCGTATGAAGTGTGAAGATTTCGATTGTGACATTAACGGTATCGTTGGCAGCAGAGATTATGACAATGGTGAAGAGAAACCAATGGTCTTGGTTTCAAAGAAAAGCTATGACATTATCGAAGAGGCTGAGCTTGTGTTTGAAAGGGGACTGTTAATGGAAGATATCTATGTCGATGTTGACCTCTACCATCTTAACAAAGGTTCTGTGATCGAAATAGGTGAAATGCTTTTTGAAGTTGTCGGTCCATGTGAAGATTACCGTTATCTGTATGCTTTTGCACCGGAGCTTCCTGAACTTATTCACGGCAAAAGAGGTCTTTTCATAAAACCTATGGAGTACGGCGGTATTGCAGTAGGGAATGATGTGAAGGTCGTAAAAGAGGTATAAATTGAAAAAGATAGGTATAGGGGTAGACTACAGTAATATTTGTAAGGACTATAACACATTTTATTTAGACAGGGACAATAAAGACCCGGCCACTACAAAATGTATGAAGCAGGTACTTGCATGGACAACTGAATTTCTCTCTGAACTTTTAGATACTTTCGGATATAAAATATTTCATCTCAATTCATCTGTCACTCTAAATGTATCGGATATAGCCTCGAAAAGATTTCTTTTTTATTCACTGGAAAAAGAGATAACACTGCAAAGCTTTTTACTGGCAAAAGAGTTTAAAGGTTATGAAGGTCTTGCGGTCTGGGAGTCAGATAACAGTGACAATATATTAGTACAAAATGATGAAGATGGCGGTTCTTTGTATTTCTTTGTGAATGAAGGCTCTCAAGAGTATGATTGGATAACTACGAAGTTAAAAGACTTCTCTTTGGATGAGATTGCATTTGAAGCTCAATAGAGAAGGGTTTTAGCCCATCTCTACAGAGTCGATCTCACCTTTGAACTCTTCAATAGAGAATGTTACTCTATTGAAGATCTCTTCAGGATTTTCTCTTAAAAGTGTTTTATCTAAATGAATTTTACGTGTGTGTTTATTGTAATCACCGATTACATATGTTACTAGAATGTAAGGAGTTTCTGACTCACTACAATCTTCTACTGTCGTTTCAACTCCAGGTATACAAAAATCAATATCAATGTCCGGGTCTACCATATCTTTATTTACTAATGTGACAACTTTTTCTAACTTTTCTTTTATTGCTGTGTCCATACAATTTCTCCTAAATAATATAGCTCATAATTAATAAGCATAGAAGATTATTATACCTAATTTAAAATTATTACTCCATCTTTTTTGTTTATTTATTGTATTCCGTGAAACTGTTTATATATTCTTTGTACATAGTTTGGCTTTAAACCCATAATCTTAATTTCAGCGATCTCTTCTTTGATATGCTCTTTTTTAATTGCTATGAGTGTTTCCCATCGTGTTATGAGAAGTTTTTTGATCGTGTCTTCAAAACTTTGCTGTACATCAGGGTAGGCTTTATCCAGGTTTTCAACTACTTCACTCAGTGTACTGTTTTTAATAATATCGAGCTGTTCTTGTGGATGTGACTTTTCTACCTCCACATAGTGTGTCCATGTAGCTTCAAGCAGGTTCTTGATCTCTTGTGTGAAATCTCTTTCTTCACTTGGAGATTTTTCAAGCAGTTCATCAGGAATGTCTTTTAACTTATTTGCAAGCACAACTTCGAGTTCTTTTTCAAAAGCTTTTAAGTCCTCTTCATACTCTGCGGCATCTTCATAGAGCTTTGCTATTTCTAGATTTTTTTTATGTTGTGCATCATTTTTCTTAGGAGCCGGATTTTCATCTTCTTTGTTCGCATAAGCTTCTTTAAGCTCCTCCATCTGGAGTTCTAAATAGCGTTTTTCTTCTTTTGAAGCCATTATATAATACCTCATAGTTTTTTTGTATTTTAGATTAAATTTGAGTAATTTGAAGTTAAAAAATTATATGTTTTCATTTTTTAGGCTTATATAAAGGTTTAGGAAGAAGTAAACAGGTATGATTGAAGTCTAATTTTACAAAAAAATGATAGAATTCTTAAAAAAGAAGGAATGAAATTATGTCAAATACATTAATGCATAATGAAGATGAGTGCAAATACGAATACCACATCGGTGAGCATGTAGCTTACATTACATATGAAGACAAAAATGGAAAGATGCATTTAACGCATACTATAGTTCCAGATGCACTTGCAGGTCAAGGACTTGCAAAAGCTTTACTCGAAGATGTGCTAAAAGAGATCGAAAAAGCGAATAAAAAAGTAGTTCCAGAGTGTTCCTACATTGTAAAGTATCAGGAAAAAAATCCGGATAAAAGCCATTTGTTCGCATAAGCGATCATATATTAAGCATGCAATTATTCTGCAGGAGCTTGTCTAACCATTTAACATGGTTTTGATCGAGCTGCAGTTTATTGTATGTGAGGTCTAATTCTGTTAATTCACTTAATGCTTCTATCTCTTTTGGAAGTGTTGTAAGCTTGTTTTTCCACAGTGTTAATTTTTTTAAACTTTTTAAATTACCAACTTCTTCAGGAAGTTCATAAAGTCGGTTCCTTCCTAGTTCCAATGTATGTAAGTTTGTCAACTGACCTATACTAGCAGGTAAGGTGTCAAGTTTATTTTCTTGAAGCAGTAACATTTTAAGATTAGAAAGTGAACCAATATCATTAGGTAAAGATACAAGCGAATTTCCAGGTATGTAAAGTTCCTGTAATTGTGTAAGCGTACTAATACTTTGTGGAAGTGTTGTAAGTTGATTTCCCATAAGATAGAGTTTTTGAAGGTTTTCTAGTAGAGCGATCTCTTCTGGAAGTTCAGTTATCTGAGCACCTAGTAAATTAAGTTCTTGAAGCGTATGTAATTTCTCTTCATCTCTTGGCAGACCTTTAAAATATCCACCTTGTAGGTATGAGTCATGTTTAACCCATACTATATTCGGAATATTGTTCTCATCAGCCCACTGAAGAAGTTTTTGTATCATCTCTATAGTGACTTATTGCTTGTGAAAACCTAGCATTTGGCCAAAAAGTTTATCTTCTGTAAGACCCATTTTCGCAGAAGTCATAAGATTGTTCTCTTCATAATATTTTACAAGTTCCTGTGCATCCTGACCTGTCATCATTGCCTGGTATCCAAGTGCTGCATGAACTTCCTGATCATGAACAACAATTCCTTCTCTTTTTGCAAGTGCTTCTACGATCAATGCAGTTTTTACGATCTTCTTAGCATCTTCTCTAAAAGATTCTCTGAGCGCTTGAAATTTTTCTTTATCTTCTATATACTCTTTATGTTCTTCTTCACTGAAATTCTTCGTTTTTGCTCTTATAATTCCATCTATCTCTTGTTCGACAATATTATTTGGCAGTGTGAAGTCGACTTTTTTCAGTAAAGCTTCTACGATCTTAGGTTTCAGTTCTTTCATATATATTTGTGAAAGTTCTTCAGAGATAACCTGATCGCCTAATTTCTCTTTGAGAGTCTCTAATGTTGCCGCAGGATCGCTTAATATCTTTTTAGCAAATGCATCGTCTGGTGTCTCCGGTATTTGTTCTTGAATTTCATGAAATTTTACATCGAACTTTGTCTCTTTTCCTGCTAGATCGGGTGCTTGATAATCTGTAGGAAATGTTACTGAAATCGTTTTTTGTTCACCGTATTCCATTCCAATGAGCTGTTCTTCAAATCCCGGAATAAAAGAGTTTGAACCGATCTTTAGATTGAATTTTTCTGCACTTCCGCCTTCAAAAGGCTTGCCGTCTATATATCCTATAAAGTCTATGACCGCTACATCACCTTCTTCGAGTGTTTTAGGTGTTGCAATTGGCTTAAAAGGTGCCTGTTGTTTTGCAAATTCTTCAAGTTTTTTCTCTACTGCTTCGGGATCAGCAGTCGGCTTGGTATATTTTGGAACAATTTCGGTATAGTCAATGCCCTCAACATTTACATCAGGACTTGTTGAGAGATCTACTTCAAAATATACACTGTCATCTCTTTGTTCATATTTTTTCAATATAGGCTGACCTAAGAGTGTATTTACATCGATATTCGCTTCTTTGATACCTGCATCTATAAATTCTTTAAATACTTGTCCTGCAGCTTCCTGTTCTATATTTTTATTGTCTTTTTTTTCATCTTGCGAGTTTTGAGCCTGTGCTTCTTTAAACTCAGCAACTTTTTTTTCAATTACACTGTTTTCAACTGTTCCGCTCATGATATAGTTGATGTCATCTACTTTATTTACTGTAACTTGCACTATAGTCCTTTTAGTTTTAATGATGTAATTTTAACATGATTGTCTAAAAATAACTTTTTAAAAGTCATTGTGAAAATAATAAAAGATAGATTAAATTTTTAAAAGTGTGAGAGAGGTATAGGGTATCTCAAAAGAGATACCCTTATGAGGGAATACAAAGAAGGAGCTATACTGCTTCTACGTTAGGCATTTCCATCGTGATACAGTCACGATTAAGCATATCGGTACATACATATACACATAATGCACAACCTTTACATCTATCTACATCAACCCATGATGTATTTCCGTCTTTGTCGAACATTAGCGTATTTGCTTCCGGGCAATACAAAGTACAAGTATTACATTTATACTCTGAACACATATCAGCATTAACTTTTGCTACATAATACATATATTCTCCTTTTATATGTCGAACTGAATAACTAACTCTTCGCTAGTTAAATCAATCGAGTCGGCCATTTCAAAAGTTTTGTTAATTACATCCATATTTTTTTGAAGTAATTCTTCTTTCTTTTTAAATTTTTTCTCTATAGCAGAGTCAAGCATCGCTGTACCACCTGATGATACAAATGAAGTTCCTAAGAATCTTTCCTTAACAGCTGCTTCGATGTTCTCTTCAGTTACAAGTCTAGTAAGACCCAACAGCATACCCATCATCGCCATATTCGTTGCAAGCTCAGTCCCTGCAATATCTAAAGCAAGTTTAGTAGCATCGAATTGTACTACTTTTGCATTAAGGTCTTTTAATACTTTAACATCATCTTCATCAAGTACATTTACTTCTGAATTAATGATAATTAAACTATTTGGCTTTAGTCCTGTATAAAAAGGCATTGTATAAGACTTACCATGTGTTACAACTTGAGAGTGGTAGATCATGATAATATCCGGATAAACAACTTCACCAACTTCATAAATTGGCTCAGTTGAAGCTCTAACATAAGCTTCAACCGGTGCCATTCTTTTTTCAGAACCAAAAAATGGTACCAAAGATGCGTATTGACCAGCATTATCCATAGTAGAACCAAGGATGTGCGCAGTTGTAACAACACCTTGCCCACCTAGTCCAGAAATACGTATGTTATATCTTTTTTTCTCTTTCTTTTCAGCCATATTAGTTTACCGCCTCTTTCTCTTTCGCTTTTTTTGCTTGTCTTGCTGCTTTTTCCTCAGCTTCAACACGTTCAATTACTGCTTTTGCTTCATCAGTCATGAATTCTTCAAATGTAAAACGATCTTTTTCTTGTGCTTTTGCATCAGCAAATACTTCATGAGTAGGGATTGAATACTCAATATTACATGATGTATATGCGTGAATGAAAGTTGGTCCAACTTCTCTTGCAACAAAAATAGCACGTCTAATGATCTTAGCCGCTTTTTTGATGTTAGTTGGAGACATTCTTACTGTATATACACAACCAGCTGCTCTTGCAAGCTCTGTTGCCGGCATTTTACCAAAGTCTTTACCTTTTGGAGCCATTTTAAGAATAGCACCTTGAGGAGACATACCAGATGATTGACCACCAGTATTTCCATAAACTTCATTGTCAAGCATGATTGTAGTGAATTTTTCACCACGAATCCATGAGTGCATAGTCATAGAAAAACCGATATCCATAGTACCACCGTCACCGGCAATAGTAATAACATCTTTTGTCTTATCTGGAAAACGTAATCTAAATGCACGAGTAAGACCAGAAGCCATTGCATTTTGATCCCCGTAGTTTCCATAGATAAATGGAACAGCAGCCTGGGAAATAGCCAAACGACCACAACCAGCTGTACCTAACGTTACAGTCTCTTCCGGATTTGGAAGTGAAGCAAAAATTAGTCTGATGTAGTAAGCCATCCAACAACCAGAACACATTGGATGCTCTTCAACTAACTCTTTGAATTGACCCATATTACCTGGACCAGCTTCTTCTTGAGTTTTTCCGAATGGACCGTAGTCAACTAACTCTACATAATCTTTTGGTAGATAGTTCTTAAATCTCTCTGCCGGAGTTATATATTTCATACTCATTTTTTTCTCCTTATTATAGTTTTAGGTCGTATTCTAAGCCAAGTGCAGTATGAATCTCTTTCATAATCAACTCAACTGGAAGTGTCATACCACCATATACTCTTGGGCCTTCTACAACAATTCCACCATTAGGAATAGATGCTTTTACCTCTTTACATAACCAACCGATAATGTTGTGCTCAGGAACGATAAGCGCTTTTGCGTTTTTCACTACTTCTTTAATTTCCTCAGTAGGGAAAGGTCTAATTGATCTTACTTTGATAAGACCTACACTTAAACCATCTTCTTGTGCATATCTCCATGCCTCTCTTGCTTGTGCCGCTGCACATCCAGATGCAACAACAAATACATCAGCTTCAGGGTTTTGTACTTCGATTGGACCACCAAGGTACTCATAGATGTATTTCATAGCACGTCTATTTGAATCCCAGATCTCTTGTTGCCATACAGCATGGATCAAGTAACTCATGAAGTTTGATTTTTGTACAGGAGCATCTCTTTGAATTCTTGCTGGTGGAGTTTCATTATCCATAGCAGGAACAGGAGCAGCAACTGGATCAAATTCAGTAAGTGCAATATCTTCAGGTGTCATATCAACATAACCTTTTGCGTGTGTTACGAAGAAACCTTCAGTAGCTACTGCAACAGGAATATATACATCAACTTTTTCAGCAATAGCAAAGGCAGCTAACGTAAAGTCAAAAGTATCTTGTTGGTTTTCTGCATGAAGTACTACTGCACCACAATGCATCATGTATGCCATTTCGATATTATCCGGTTGAATTGACAACGGTGCATTAATAACACGAGTCAAAATACCAAGAACTGCCGGTACACGGTGACCAGGCCATGAAACGATCGCTTCTAGACCTCTAAGAAGACCAGGACCAGAAGTTGCTGTAAAAAGACGAACACCTGCACGAGCTGCACCAGCGATAGCTGACATTGTACCAAGCTCTTCTTCCGCTCTGTAGTACTCTTTAATGTGACCTTGTGCATAAATATCACCAACAAGGTGCATTACCTCTGATTGTGGTGTAATTGGGTATGCGATCGCCATATCAACACTTGCTCTTTTAACAGCTTCCGCCATTGCCTGAGCACCTGTGATAAAGTGTTGCTCTCTTGGAGCTTCTTTTAAAAGGTAGTTAATATCTACTAATTTTTTATCTAATTTATTCTGTGGGTTTGGGCTCATTGATGATCTCCTTTATTCAACTTCTGTAACATGCTCACCTTTTCTAGTCATGATGAGACTTCTAAACTCACCATAATCAGCAGGAGACAATGTCGCAAAATCTTCTTTTGGTAAAGATGGATTTTCAGGTGGTAGAGTAGTTTTCCACTCAATACCTAATTTGTTTCTTTCTTCAATAACAATTTCTTTAAACTTTTGAATATCTTCAGCGTGAAGATCTCTAATTGATGCCATTGCTTCTTCATGTCCCATATAAGCACATAGTGCAATTGTATAACAATCAGTACCTGCACGAACCATTCTTAATGAAAGGTTTGCATAGTGACAATGTACACCAACGAAAATACAAGCTTTGATCTTGTTATCTAAAATCGTAAGATTCGGGTGGTTAGGATTAATTTCTGCCTTAACATCGATTTTTGGATATTTAGGTCTGTAATCCGGCATAGGGATGATTTTACAATTAGGGATTTCTGAAGCAAGATCTAAAATAGCTGCCGCTTTGTCCGCTACATCGTCTTTCCAGTCCCAAAGTACCTGTGGTCCAGGGAAAATTGTTGGATTCTCTTTTGTAAGTAGTGCTCTTGCAGCATCTCTCATAGCCTCTTCTTCACTTACAGTTTCACCGTAAAGTAAAGCTTGACCTTTTGGTGCCAGTTCGACTCCCATATGTGGTGCCGATTTTGGCATATAGCCAGCGGGACCTTCTGTTACTTTTCTTAACATTGTTACCTCCTTATTTAGTACGAATACGAAAAAGTTTCGTTAAATTACATCGAAACTCCCTAACTAACAGTTAAGTTTGTTAATTATACAATAAAATTAAGAATAGAGTCTTTAATAAAGTCAAAATATAATTATATATTATTCATAATATGTATGCTGGTAGATTATTATGCCGTAAAATTGCGATATATTTGGTACTTTAAGATTAAACTTAATTTTTTCATAAAATATACAATTAATATATATAGTGAGAAAACATAAAAAATGAACTGTTTTCTTTTTAGAATGCTCCTTGTTTAGGTTGTTTGGATTGAGAGCTAATAATTCGTTAAAAGGTGCGTAGAGAGGGTGTGTGTGTAGAATTTACACAGCATAAAATTACTTTTTTATGCTGAATGTTGGAAAAATTAAAAATGAGAAGTTTTGTGCAAGGTAATTAACATGATTTTCTATTGACTCTCCAATAAATATAATTATTGATTTCTCTTTATAATCTGGTAGTTCTTCGTAACTTGTATCACCAAAAGAGTAGTTTATAAAGATAGGATTGGGTACATCTGTAACTTTAACTATTCCCTTTGTTCTATATATTTCTTTTGGAAGTGTATTTAATAATTGATCAATATCACTAAAAGTTACATTTTCTTTAAGATAAGCAACTTTTTGAGTAATAGAATCATTGTGTGTATGATCTAAATGATTATAATCATGGGCAAGACCTATAACATCATTTATTTCATAAACACCTTCGAACACTTCTTTGTTCACCAACCCTTGTTCGGCCGTGTAAAGCATATAATTATTAAATATTGTCTTTCCTGTAAGATTATTCTTTATATTATACTCTTCTTTTATATCCATGACCTCTTTTCTAACATTTTCGAGTTCGTCGGGTGTGACAAGGTCCACTTTATTCAGTACAATTATGTTTGAGCCTCCCAGCTGGTACTTGGCAGTTGAATTCTCTTTATAAGAGTTGAGATTTTTAACGTCAACAACACAAATAATACCTTCGACAGATATACCAAGATTCTGTAAGGAGAGAAAGATAGGAAAGGGTTCTGAAGCACCGGAGGTCTCTACAAAAATTATTTCCGGATCATATTTTTGAATGATTTCTGTAACGCCACTTTCAAACTCTTGTGCAAGCTTACAGCATATACATCCTTCAGAGATCTCAAGCACTTGGCTGTGTACATTTGTAAGTATTTCACTATCCACACCTACATCACCGAATTCATTGACTACAATTGCGATTTTCTTATCTTTAAAATATTTTTTTACTGTATTTGTGAGCATAGTCGTTTTTCCTACGCCTAAAAAACCTGTAATAATAAATGACTGTATGATGGGAAATCCTTTAGTATGGGATTATGTAGAACGGTTGTTCTGGAAGTAAATTATAGTTTTCATATTTGCAGTTACCGTATGTTACGGTAACTGCAGGGTAATTATGCTTTTGGATCTTCTAAGATCTGTTCGAAACCAACTTCTTTACACCACTCAGCAGTTAAGTCGAATGCTGCAGAAGCAGTATCAAGGTTCTTTTGAATAAGTTCTTGTTTTTTCTTGAACTTTTTTTCAATTACAGAGTCAAGTGTAGCCGTACCACCAGAAGCTGTATATTTTTTAAGGAATCTGTCTTTGATACCTTCTTCAATTGCAGGTTTGCTTACAGTACCAAGTGCACCAAAAAGTGCTCCAAGCATTGCCATATTTGTTGCAAGTTCAGTTCCTGCTTTATCAATTGCGAACTGTGTAAAGTCTTTAGTAAGTACTTTTACATTTAAATCATCTAATGTTTTTTTATCTGCATCAGTTAAAAGATCTCTATCGCTGTTGATGATAACAAGACCATTTTCTTTAATACCAGCATAAAAAGGCATTGTATATGATTTACCCATAGTAATAACCTGTGGATGGAAAATCATAACGATATCAGGATAAATTACTTCCCCTCTATCATAAATTGGTACTGTACCAATTCTTGTATAACTCTCAGATGGTGCCATACGTTTTTCAGCACCAAAGAATGGGTTTGAAACTGCGTAGTAACCAACTGTATCTGCAGCTGTAGCAGCAATGTGTGCTGCTGTTACTGCACCTTGACCACCAAGGCCAGGCATTCTAATTTTTATTGAATCTTTTGCCATTATAAACGTCCCTCTTCTTTACATTTTTTCAAGAATGCTTCTGCTTCTGGTGAAACATGCTTGTAAGATGCGAATCTATCTTTATCTTGATCTTTCATTTCACCAAGACCTTCATTCGCACTTAAACCGATTTCAAGAATACATGGTGTATATATATTAAGATAAGTTGGTCCAATTTCTCTTGCTACTAAAATCGCTTCTCTTACTGCTTTTGCAACTGCTTTTGGTGCAGATGCGGTCATATTTACAGAATAATGACATCCAGAAGTAGTCGCTAATTCCCACATAGGAACTTTTTCAAACTTTTTACCTGTAGGAGCCATTTTAAATACTTGACCTTTAGCGGTCATACCTGATTCTTGTCCACCAGTATTTGCATATACCTCATTATCAAAACAGATAGTCGTGATATTTTCTTGTCTAAAGAAAGATTGAAGAGTATAGTCAAGACCAATATCAACTGTTGCACCATCACCCGCTAGGACAACAACATCTTTTTCTGTTTCTGGAAATCTCCAGTCTAAAACTCTTTTGATACCAGATGCAACAGCATTTTGGTTACCAAAAAGTGAGTGAACAGTATGAAGTGCAATGTGCGGGAACATTAAAGATGTACAACCAGTTGAGTTTACAATTACAGTATCTTCCGGTTTAGGCAATGCAGATAGTACATATCTTAACGCAGCCGCCTCTGGACATCCAGCACATAAAGAGTGCTCTTCAAGTAGCTCTTTTGTTTCTGGAAGTTCTTTAATTCCACGTGGTTTTTGCATTTTTTCAGACCAAGTGGCTTTTTCCTCAAGATCAATGATCTCTTGAGGCATAATTTCACGAAATTCCGGATTTATTTTATAAATATCTAAGCCCATCTTATGCTCCTTTTCCAGGGTTTACTTTTTCCATAACTTCTTTGAGAATTGCTTCAGCCGGTAAACTCATACCGCCACCAACTCTTGGTCCACCAACAATTTCAGTGTCACATTTTCCATATAGTTTGGATCTTACTTCATTTGCTAACCAACCAACAACATTAAATTCAGGTACAAATGCGTGTTTTACACCTTTAAGTGCTTCAAGAAGTTCTTGTTCTGGGAATGGTCTAATAGTTCTTAATTTAATAACTTTTGACTTGATTCCAAGTTTAGTTAATTCTCTTTGTGCCTCTTTAGATTGGTTAGAAGCAGTACCACAAGCTACGAACGCAACTTCAGCATCTTCATCACCTGTAATATGAACTAGGCCTTTTAAGTAATGTTCTGCATATGGACGTGAACGCTCAATCGCTGATCTTATTTCCCATTGCCATGAAGCGTGAGTTGCATAAGAAATATAGTTAGATTTCATTACAAATGGATCTCTTAAGAAACGTCCCGGAGGCATTTCAGAATCGATCGGAGGTAATGGCGCTTTATACGGATCGTATGGGTGTAAAGCTATATCATCATCTGGAAGCATAACCGCTTCACGAGTGTGAGATACAAAGAATCCGTCAACAACAGTTACAATTGGAACGTGTACGTCTGGTTTTTCAGCAACTGTAAACGCAGCAATAGTCATGTCAAATAATTCTTGAACATTCTCAGCATACCAGATTTGCATACCAGTCTCAAGAAGGTATTGTACTTCTAAGTTATCCGGTTGAATCGTAAGTGGAGAATTGATACCACGTGCCATTAAACATAGTTGCATTGGAGCACGAGTACCTGACCACATTGCAAAGTTTTCCATAGCTCTTAGTGTACCAGGACCTGATGTAGTTGTTACTGTTCTAGCACCAGCCATTGAACAACCTGCAACTTCAGACATTACACCAAATTCATTTTCCCCTCTAAAGTAAACACCTACATAACCTTCTGCCCATAATTCACCAATTAGGTGAGCTGCTTCTGATTGCGGTGTAATCGGGTAAGATACAGATGCATCAACCGTACATCTTTTTATTGCTTCTTTCATTACCTCAGAACCAGTCATAAAGTGCTTAGTTCTAGGAGCTTCAAACAACAGATGATCTGTAGAAACTAGTTTTTGACCAGACCAGTTGTGTGTGTTTGTCATATCACTTCGTTTACTCATTATTATACTCCCAACTCTGATTTAACTTCTTTAGCAATTTTGATGAACTTTTCAAGATCAGATGCATGTTGGTCTCTAATAGTTGCCATTGCATCTTCATGTCCAGATAAAGCACACATTGCTATAGTGTAACAGTCTGTTTCCGCTCTTACTATCTTTAATGCAACATTTGCATAATGACAGTGAACACCGATAAATATCGCTGCTTTAATGTTGTTGTGCCAAATTGTTAAGTTTGGATGATTCGGATTTATTTCGATCTCAGCATCAATTTTTGGATATTTTGGTCTGTAATCATACATTGGGATCATTTTAGCATTAAGAACTTCCGCCATCTCTTTAATTAACTGAGCTTTTCTTTTTGCTTCGTCACTCCATGCATAAAGTACTTGTGGACCGGGAAAAATCGTTGCATTTTCGTTTGTCAACATTTGTTTAGCAATCTCTCTCATCGCTTGTTCTTCGTCTACCACATCTTCTAATAAAAGTGCTTTTCCTTCCGGTGGTGTAATTACACCTTCATACGTAGCCGCAGGGTACGGTGAATAATACGCAGGACCTTGGTTTGCCATAAGTTCTCCTATGAATTTTTTTACTATATTTTACTATATTTATTTGTTAGGTAAGTTTGATTATTGACTTACACTGCTTCTACGTTAGGCATTTCCATCGTGATACAGTCACGATTAAGCATATCGGTACATACATATACACATAATGCACAACCTTTACATCTATCTACATCAACCCATGATGTATTTCCGTCTTTGTCGAACATTAGCGTATTTGCTTCCGGGCAATACAAAGTACAAGTATTACATTTATACTCTGAACACATATCAGCATTAACTTTTGCTACATAATACATTTTTTCTCCTATTATGGCTTAAACATATAATACTAGTTGTTGAAATATCATCAAATCTTAGTATATCTATTAGTTTATGTGACATCAAAATTACAAAAGAGTAATTTATCAGCAACATTCTATGTTTTCAATCGGGAGTGTACTTAGTAATTCCTTTGAGTTATCTTTAATAAATTTAATAAACACTTTTTATAAATTACGTAAAAAAGCTGCAATTTAGTGTAGTATGTGTAAACTGATTTAATTCTATGTTGTCTCAATGAACTTGATTTAATTAAGTATTTAGGGCTTTTGAGTATAGAAAATGCATTATACTTTGCTTTTAAAGACTTTGGAGGTTGGTAAGAAATTTGTCTATTTTTGATTCAAGTGTATTTTTTCATTATTACAAAAAGTAGCAGGTGAGATTACAAAAAGTAACATATATCCAGAGCTATTTTGCAATATAGGCTGTAATCAATCAACTTAGCTAAATTTTTGCTTTATTAATTAAGGACTATTTCTACTTTTAACACAGCTTAAAAGTAATAATGTTTAAATTGCTACAATATATCGGTAAGAACCGTTAATTTTAAAACTTAAATGTCAAAAAAAGAGGTAATCATGTTTCAAATAAACAGTATATTGAATCCATCTGCGTTAAATGACGTATTAGAAGGTTTGCAAGAAGAGGGTATTCACGGCGTCACGGTGACGAATGTCTTGGGTAGAGGTTGTTGGGACGGTAGCGAAGTTGAATTAATTGAAAAAACGATGGTTATTGTTGTGGTTCCTGATAGTGCAAAAAAAGAGAGGGCAATGGAAGCTATTCGTGCAAATGCACAGGATATTGATCATGGTTCAGGAAAAATGTGGGTAACACCTGTTTTAGAGGTTGAACGTATTCGTACAGGAGAAAAAGATACAGAAGCACTTGGTCGTCCTGTTATGAAAAACACAAATGCTGTTTATAATGTAGATGTTGATACATATACTACAATAGATACACCTGCAAGTTAATATTTTATAGATTAAGGAGAACGATTGGAAAAATTTATATTACTTATTCCGGCTATTCCTGTACTAATTGCTTTTTTATTGATTTTTGTAAAGCAAAAAGAGCTTATTCCAAGAATTAGTTTGTTCCTTTCTAGTATGATTGCCGTGCTAGGACTTTATGGAGCATACTATGTTATCAGCAAAGATACTGATATTGTTGGCTTTGGAGGCTTGGTTATTTATAATCAGCTTTCAGCTATTTTAGTACCATATGTCGCGATTTTAGGATTAGTGATTCGGAAGTATGCAAGAAAATATATGTGGGATGAAGCAGGATATAAAAGGTTTTTCATTCTGTTGAACTTTATATTTGCTTCTATATATCTGTTAGTAATGAGCAACAATCTTATTGTACTTACTTTAGCATGGCAACTGATGAGTATCGGATTGTATCTACTTGTCTCTTTCAATGTAGGTTCTAAAACAGCTGTTAAAAATGCAAGATGGACAATGTACATTCATAAGGGTGCCGATCTGGTCTTCTTACTTGCAGTCGTATTGACATACAAGACATTTGGCAGTTTGGATCTAGTGGAGTTGAGCCAAAAATGGCTTGTAATGTCGGAACATGCTATTGAAGATCCTGTGATCTTTGTAATAGGGCTGCTCTTTTTAATAGCGGCTATGATGAAATCGGCGATCGTACCGTTTCATATCTGGCTGCCATATACATCAGAAGCTCCAACACCGGTTTCGGCGTTAATGCATGCAGGTGTGGTCAATGTAGGCGGGATATTACTTAATAAATTGGCCTATTTGCTTATATTGGCTCCGGCTGTGTTGAATATTGCTTTTGTCGTAGGTCTATTTACAGCGATATTTGCATCCGCTTTAATGCTTGTTGTTTCAGATATCAAGCGTTCTCTTGGATACTCTACGGTAGGTCAAATGGGTTATATGATCATGGAAGTAGGGTTGGGAGCATTTTCACTTGCCATTTATCACTTGATGGTACATGGTATCTTTAAAGCAACGCTTTTCCTAGAATCAGGTGCTTTAATAAAGTATGCCAGACATGATCCCAATATTCCTGAAAGACTTTCATATAAAGTATTTTGGGCAGAAAAGACAGGGCATAAGAGCAATCAGACATTTTATCTCATAGCACTTTTTACGATAGTGCCTGTACTTGCCTTTGTAGGTGTGAAAATATTACTGACTGATGACTTCTTTGAGTTTAATGCAGCGATCGTCATATTGGCTTTTGCATGGCTAACCGGAACACAGCTCTTTTTATCATTCTTTAAAGTCTCAAGATCTGATTCTATTAAAGTGGTAGTAGCATTGATCAGTACGTTTGTTCTTGTCCTGTTTACATATGAGTTTATAGGTTTGACCTTTGAGCATTTTTTATATGGTGAAGATGCCTTGCTCTTTTATAAAGCGGCAACACTGAATGTTACGATGCTAAGTGCATTGGTAATGTTGGCGGTTATTATGACAATCGGCTGGTTGTTTATGTATAGACAGCACTTTGTAGAAATTCCAAATACAGATGAAAAACCAAGTAGACTGAAATGGTTGTTTTACAAACTACTGGTCAAAGAAGGGTTTTATTTTGAAATATTTAAAAGTTCAAAGAAGGGTAAAGTATGATAGCTAATGTTGTATTGTTTTTATTGGCTGCTGGACTGCCATATTACCTATTGCTAGAAAAGAGTAAGTTTTTTAGTAGTAAAAATATATTTATATTGAGTGCCTTGTTGCTTTTGAGTGCTATAGTGCTCTCTGTTTATATTCCCAATGAGCATCCAGTTTCACTGGTAATCATTTCATTTGTTAGTTCTTTATATACTATATATAAGGCAAGTAAAACAACAAACTTCTATAGACTCGGGTACTATTTTATATTTATCAATGCTCCGTTCTTTATACTTTTTGAAGAAAAAGGAGCCCTTTACAGCCTTTCATTATTAGTATCTCTCATAGGGATATATCTTATTGGCAGATTCTATGAGAAACATTATGGAAGTGCTAACTATTTGGCGGTCAAGGGAATAACCCTTGCTACACCATATATAAGTACATATATCACAGTTTATTTGCTTTGTATAGCTCTTTATCCGCCTTTTCCAAATGCATTATTTTTTTTAGATGATATATTTAAAAGTGCTTCTTATGGACTTTGGCTGTTTGTTGTGATTGTGTTATTCATGGGAAATTTCTTTTTAGCGATGCGCGTGATGGAAAAATCACTTTTTGGAAAGCCAAATACGAACATTCATTATGTTGATTTGGATACAAAAGAGAATATCATGCATCTTATTATTTTGACAGTTTTGCTGGGACTTAGTTTTTATGGACTCAAGGAGGTGCTTTCATGAGTATATTACAAAAATTGGATTCTGTGAAAAATACGGTACCTCATTATTGGCCGATCGGTTCGTTCATTCACCATAATCCTCTCAAAGGTTTTGAAAATCTTCATTTCAAAGATGGGGTAAAAAAGGCACAAAGTATATTTGGCGGACACGTCTACATGCAGCCTTCATATTATTTGAATTTGTATCAAGAGGGAAAGATATCTTCTTCTATTTTGGAGGAGAACTTAAAAGAAGTGCTTAAAAGTGATGAGCTAGAAGAACATTATGACCTTGCAAAACAGTGTTTGCTTGAAGTCAATCCACAATGGAATAGTCTGCGAAGTGCAGCTGATCTGAATATGCATGAAATAGATCAAGACCTATTTACATATCTGGATGAGAAATTCTTCTATCATGACAAAGAGAAGTGGATGAAGAAATTAACCAAGCATATGACACTTTATGAGATCAATGATATTCTATTTGATCGTGAAGACAAGGATCTGATCGAAAAGGAGATCATAGAATATATCAGCAGGTTTTTAGATGAAGAACAAACTACGATCAGCATGTATAATCGTGAACTTGGTATGTTCGAAACATTTAAATTGTATGAGAACTTTGAATATACAGGAGATTCTGAAGCCTTTGTCAATGAAGCTTTGCAAAGACTTAAAGTAAAAGATATTGAACAATATCTACTTGCGCATATTCTCAAACTGCATGGATGGGCCGGCTTTATAAAGTATCGGTCTGAGGATCCGGATTATTTTCCTCAACAGCAAAATCCTGCATCGCTAATGGACTATATAGCGATAAGAATGTATTTTGAACTTGCATACTTAAAACAAAGACGTATGAGGGATTTTGATCTGCTGAATGAATATATGCAAAAGAACTGGGCATATGTCATTTTGAAGGTATTAAAATCAAAGGGTGAGCTTCCCGGAAAATACATAGACGCATTAGAAGACGGAAACGATTTTGAAAGTATTTTAGAGAACTACACGCAGGATCAACTACAGCTTGATGCAAAACAAGTTCACCTTGCAAGCCGTCAACTCAATAATACGAAGATTCCATTGACTGAACTTGCAAAGATCATGGAAACACTACGAGAAGATGAGGGATATGTTTGGTTAAAGTCCTTAGAAGACAGCTATATCCGCTCTTTTATAGATGAGATGGAGCTTGGAGATGCCAAGAGGGGAGAGAGACCATTGGCATCAGCATCTTTTTGTTTGGATGTAAGATCCGAGGTTATGCGAAGATCTGTTGAAAGCATGGGCTCTTATGTGACCTTTGGGGCTGGAGGGTTCTTAGGCTTTCCGATTGCTTTTGTTGAGTTTGACAAGTCTCATGAGAAGTTTTTATGTCCGGCTGTAGTTAAACCGGGAAATATTATATTTGAGCTTCCAAAAGAGTCACATGAAGAGTACCATTCGAAAAAGCTAATCAATAAAACGACAAAGAAAGTCTTGAGTGATCTTAAAAACAATCCTTATACTCCATATATAATGGTTGAAGCGATTGGCTGGATCTTTGGGATCAACCTTTTTGGAAAAACCTTTTCGCCTCGCAAGACGAATAAACTCTTTGCAAACTTTAAAGCCGAGAAACCAAAGACAACCTATACACTTGATAAACTTTCAGAAGATGAAATCGAGATGTATGTCAAAAAATTGCATGTATATGTAATAGAAGAAGTGTTGAAAAACAGTTCTTCTACTGAATATTGTGAAAATGACCTGCAAAGTATTCGTGAGTATTTAGTGTTTGAGAAAGAGTTGAAAGCCAATGTTAAACCTGAGCTTTTAGAGAAGCTTCGTACAAAGTATAAGATAACGTTTGAAGATTACACATACCAGAAAAAGAAACTTGCAATGGTCGGGTTTACACTTGAGGAAAAAGTGCAGTATCTATATAATTTTTTAACACTTGTAGGACAGGTCGATAACTTTGCAGAGTTCGTTGTGTTATGTGGTCACGAAAGTGTTTCAGATAACAATCCTTTTGAGTCCGCACTCGACTGTGGAGCATGTGGAGGCAGCAGCAGTCTTCCAAATAACAGAGCATTGTGTATGATAGCTAATAATCCTGAAGTAAGAAAAACATTGTCGGAACAAAAAGGGATTGTAATTCCTGATGATGTTAAGTTTATGCCGAGTGTACATGTAACGAGTACGGATGAGATCAAGTTCTATGATACGGATATATTAAATGAAAGTGAGATGGTGAAGTTTCAAAAGGTAATGAAAGATTTTAATGAAGCTTCGAAGAAAGCACGTAGCGAAAGAATTAAGCAGCTTCCTTATACAAATACACAAGAGGATATCATTGTTAAGTCCATGGACTGGTCTGAACCAAGACCAGAGTGGGGACTTGCCGGAAACATGGGTGTCTTTGCAGGACCGAGAAGCTCTATAAAACATATGACATTCAATAACAGGCTCTTTATGCATTCGTATGATGAAGCAGTCGATAATGAAAAAGCGGATATTTTAACAAAAATATTTGACGGGCCTCTTGTCGTTGGTGAGTGGATCAATCTGGAGCACTATTTTTCAACTGTGGATAATGCAGTTTATGGTGCAGGTTCAAAAGTCTATCATAACGTTGTTGCCAAAGTAGGTGTCTTTAACGGGAACTATAGTGATCTGAAGATCGGTCTGCCTACACAGTCTGTTCTATTAGAAGGTGCGGCCTATCATGAACCGGTACGGTTACTGACATACATGGAGGCTTCTTTAGATGTTGTCGGTAAAGCTGTTGAGCGCTCAGTGGCCAAAGAATTCATACTCAATGAGTGGATACGCCCTGTCATTATAGATAAAAAGGCAAAAAAGGTTTACTCTTTTGAATCTGGAGATTTCAAAGTGATAAAAGAGTTTTAATAATATGTTCCTTTAACCATATTTTTAAGCATAAAGTGATATAAGTAAAAGATAATACGTAAAGGAAACAATAAATGTATACAATAGAAATTGATAAAGAATGCAGCTGCTTTAAAAAAAGCGGATTTGAAAATAATATGACATTTGAATCAAGAGAAGATATGATCAACAAAGCAAGAGTGCTTGAGTGTAGAATGAATCAAGAGTTCTGCATGAAGCACTTTTTCCAAGCAGTGGATTATGGAGATAAGATCATCATTCACAGTACTCTAAGACCTGTAGATGATGAAGAAGATGAAGATATCGAAGATGCAAATGATTTAGTACGTAAAAGTAATGTTGTTATTGGATTTGATGCAAGTGAAAGCACACCGAATGCAGATACGAACTGTAACGTACCAAGTTCTGACTAAGCTACTCTAAACTATGGGAGTTTTCCCAAAATAGATGTTTATAATAAAAGATATACATACAAGTATAGAAAATATACCTCTTAAAACACCCTTTTCAACAGCTTTGCGACGAGTGGAAGCTGTTGAGTTCATTCGTGTCATGCTCAGCTGTGAAAATGGTAGCTACGCCTATGGTGAAGCTCCTGCTACAAAGGCAATTACCGGAGAAGATCTTTGCAGCATACAAAACGCTGTGACAAATCTAAAAGACAAACTTATTGGTTTACAACTACATGAAGCATTATCTGCATTACATGTAACACAGATAGGATCAAGTGCTAAAGCGGCACTCGATATGGCAATAGTTACCTGTATGGCAGAACAAAAAGGGCAGACACTCTTAGAATATTTCGGTACAAATGATCTTTCATCTCTCAAGACCGATGTGACGATCAGTTTAAATAGTATTGAGACAATGTTCGAAGATGCGCAGAAGGCAATAGAAAATGGTTTTGATATATTAAAGGTCAAACTGGGAGAAAATATACAACATGCTGTGGCTGTGACAAGACTGTTCTCTTACAAACTACCACAGGCTACACTACTTATAGATGCGAATCAAGCATGGGATCTGGAGAAGTCTTTGGAGTATATCAGACGGATAAAAGGCTTGGATGTGGCACTGATCGAGCAGCCAGTAGCCGCAGATGATCTTGAAAGTCTCAAAATAGTTTCACAAAGTACATCTATTGCCATACTTGCAGATGAAGCAGTCTTTACACTTAGTGATGTGAAAAAAGTGCATCAAAATGGTTATGCGGATATGATAAATATAAAGTTGATGAAGTGCGGTGGACTCTCTAAAGCACAAGAGATCTTACAATATGCCAGAGAACAGAAAATAGAATGTATGTTCGGTTCGATGTTAGAAGGTCCTGTATCTATTGCTGCTGGGTATGCGCTTTGTTTTGCTTACAGGGATGTTGTGAGGTTTATTGATCTGGATAGTCCATTGCTTTACAAGGATATACCTGACTCATTAGGCGGTTTTGCAATAAACCGCAACCAGATAAAACCTATAAATCCGGCAAGTACAGAGGCGAGTAGTATTCCTATTTTTGCATGAAAAATAAGTTCGGGACTATGAACGAAAGCAAGTTCTGCTATAAAGATACTCATGGTAAAACCTATTCCCCCAAGTGCTGCAACACCAAATAGTTGACTCATGCTGCTGTTATGAGGAAGTTTGGCTATACCGAGTCTTACACTTACATATGAGACACCGAATATACCTATTATCTTTCCTAAAATAAGTCCAAATATGATCCCCAAAGAGACTGGTTGTATGAGGCTTTGGGTAAAAACTGAAAAGTCTAGAGCAACACCGGCATTTGCAAGAGCAAAAAGTGGAATGACAATAAGGCCTATGGGTAGTTCCAGGTTATGTTCAAGTCTTGCTGTGGGAGAACTTACTGCATCGATCTTATCTTTTATATTTTGTAAAATAGCCTTTTGTCTTTCATGCATCGTGTGGTCTGTGGCAACAGGGTAATAATCATATTCTTCGAGCAGGTTTTTTGTATGGGCAGTAAAATCTACAGGTGTATAGTGTGGTTTTGATGGAATGGAAAATGCGGCAATAACACCTGCTATGGTCGCATGTACACCAGATTCGAGCATAAAAAGCCACATGAATGTCCCAACGATAAGATAAGGCAGGACTATGTGAATTCCAAAACGATTCATATTTAACATAATGAAAAAGGAGATTACTGCAAAGAGTAAAGGAATGAAATGAATCTGTTCAGTATAAAAAAGAGCGATAACGGCAACAGCCCCCAGGTCATCTACGATTGCCAAGGCTATTAAAAATGTTACTAACGCCGGAGAGACACGGTGTCCTAAAATGACTAAGGCACTAATGGCAAAAGCAATGTCCGTAGCCATAGGAATTCCCCAGCCATTTGCTCCGGAAGTACCAGCATTGATACTCATATATATCAGTGCAGGGAAAATCATACCACCTAAGGCAGCAAGTATAGGTAAAATTGCAACTTTTATGTTTGAAAGCTCTCCAATGAGGATTTCCCGTTTAATCTCGAGTCCTACAAGAAAGAAAAAAAATGTCATCAGTCCGTCGTTGATCCAATGGCTGAGCGATTGTGAGAGCTGCCATGTGCCTATACCGATAGTGATAGGGATATGAAAAACATTATCATAGGTCAGTGCCAGAGGAGAATTAGCAAGAATGAGTGCAATGATGGTGGTGAAAAAGAGAATAAGACCCGTGGTTGTCTGTGCATGGATAAAATTTTCTAAAGGGGTTGAGATCTTTTTAAATGCTTTTTCCCAAGGTGCATATATTTTCATTTACTCTTCCTTAAATATTGTAAAGCTATTATAACACTAAATAGGAACAAGTAAAAATCAGTGTATGATAAATGTATGGACTTGAAATCATTATGAACAAATGCTGAGCGAAAGACTCTATGAAGAGAAAGAACATTTTTCATATACATTGATATATTTGAAAAAATGCTTGAAGATGCAATTGATTATGACATGTGGTCTTTTCCCGTTAAAAGTGCCAAAATATGAGGTAAGATGGGTAACTCAAAATAAGAAAGAGATACCCTTTGGTAAGTTGATAAAAATTGACTAGTTTACAAAAATAACACGGTTTCTACCCTCATTTTTTGCTTTGTAGAGAAGCATATCCGCTTCATTTATATTATCTTCTAATGATTCTTCTTCATTGAAGACTAAGGCACCGATGGAGATCGTAAAGTTGAGACTTTCCCCGTCTTTGATTTTATAAGAGAAGTTTTGTGTCTCTTCTTTTAATCTTTCAAAGATATCCTGTGCGCTGTATTGATTGATATTTTTAAGAACTACGCAGAACTCTTCTCCTCCGAAGCGGGCGACAAGATCTCTTGGGTTTGTAGAGCTTTTGAGTATATCTGCAAGTGTTGTGATGACTTTATCTCCAATATCATGACCATAAGTATCATTGATCTTTTTAAAATGGTCAATATCTATTATACCTATTGCGAATTTTTCACCACTCTCTTTGATATCATCAATGTATTCATTAATGGATTCAAAGAAATATCTACGGTTATACAAACCTGTCAAATAATCACGGTTTGCATAATTGGTTATCATTTGTATATTTTCTAAAGCTTCTATAGAATTATTGATACGACAGGAGAACTCCTCTTTTGAAAAAGGTTTTTTGACATAATCATTGGCACCGTTTTTTAAGAAAAGTGCCGTTATTTCATCATCTTCATTCGATGAAAGAACAAGAATGCTCAGTTCATTTTTTGAATATGTTTTACGAATCTCAAGGGTCAGTTCAAGACCATTCATAACAGGCATATTGTAGTCTGTCAGAACAAGGGAAAAATCCGGTTGTGTTTTAAGTATTCCAATGGCTTCTTCCCCGTGGGCAACAGCAACAACCTTAAAAAAAAGATTTTCGAGCATAGACTGCATTTGTTGTCTGAATAGACGTGAGTCATCAACAACCAATACTTTATGCTTTTTATTACTTTGCAGACGTTCTATCGTATGGATTATATAATTAATGTCCTCTACACCATTTTTATTAACATAGTCGATGATATTCTTTTGAAGAACTTTTTTTCTGAATTCTTTATCAATATTTCCGCTTAATACGATAGCATGAATTTTTTTCTTTGTGACATAGTCAACGATCTCTCCATTTGGAGCATCTGGAAGATTGATGTCAAGCAATGTAAGAAAGTATTTGTAACGTGCCAAGAAGAGTTTTGCTTCTTCCATTGAATAAGCAATATCTACTTCAAAAGCTAAACTAGATTGAATTTTTTTGGCAATTAATTTAGCCAAAGCTTTATTGTCTTCTACTATTAGAATTTTTTCATCCATTTTAATTGTCCCTCAAATATATTATGATGGCATAGTATACAGTTATTAATCTAATATTATACTAAGAATGGATATTATCTCTTTATGGATTATTTGGATAAAGTACTTGATACGCTGCAAGGGAGTAAAAATGTCTTTTTAACCGGAGGTGCGGGCGTTGGAAAGACTACGATGACGAAAGAGATTATCAAACATTTTGAAACTGATGCGAAAAAAGTTGCCAAACTCGCTTCAACGGGTATGGCAGCAACTCTTATAAACGGACAGACCCTGCATAGTTTTTTTGATCTAGGTATTGCTGCAAATAAAGAAGAACTGCAAAAAAACGGAAAGTTTGAATGTAAAAAAAAACTTAAAAAGCTCATAGCAAGTATGGCTCTCATTGTTATAGATGAGATATCTATGGTCAGCGATACGCTTTTAGAGATGATAGCCTTGCGATTGACTCAGACCGAGTTTGACGGTGCATTACTTGTTGTGGGGGATTTTTTGCAACTGCCACCTGTAGTACGTGGTTTTAATGAAGTAAGATTCGCCTTTGAATCAACTGTCTGGGACAAACTCGCATTTGAAAAAATAGAACTGACACATATATACAGAACTGACGATATCCGTTTTATAGAACTTTTATATGCCGTGCGTTTTGGTATGATAGACGAATTTGTACATAACCAGCTTAATGAGTTCATAAAACCTCTGCCTGCCGATGTAAGTGACTTTACTTTTCTTTTTGGAAAGAACAACTCTGCTTCACATCATAACAAAAGACAGCTTGAACATATAGATGAAGAGCTACACATAAAAGAAGCACAGGTCATCAAGCATATCAAGTCCACACAGGACAAAGATGTTATGCGTTTTATGGATGACGCACGCATAGATAAAGAACTTGCATTAAAGGTAGGTGCTCCGGTACTGTTTACCAGAAACGCATGGAACTATTTTAATGGTGAACGTGGCAGAGTCGTCAATATAGATGCGGTACATGTTTATGTGCAAAAAAAGGATGGGAAAGTCATTAAGCTCGAAGCTGTGGCACAAAGTAAATCACAATGGAAGGAAAAAAGTATCAATGGAATCAAAGAGATGGTAGAAGAGGAGATAATCACTGTTTATCAGTTCCCTATCAAGCTGGCATTTGCAATTACCATTCATAAGTCACAGGGAATGAGCATTGAGAACCTAATCATAGATACAAATGAGATATTTGCTCCATCACAGTTTTATGTAGCACTCTCGCGTTCTTCAAATCCTGCAAGGCTTACGCTCATAGCACCGCGTAAGCAGTGGTATGAACTCGCTTATGTGAATCAAAAAGCGCTTCATTTCGTGCAGGAGGCAGCAGTTGTTAAGTAAAGTGGACAAAGGTGTTCTTTTCATGCTTGGCAGTGCTCTCATATCAGCGATGAATGGAGCTTTGACTAAAATACTTTCACAAGATATCTCTGCTTTGGAGATTGTCTTCTTTCGTAACCTTATTGGTATATTCATTATACTGTATGCACTTAAACATACCGCACCAAAGCTTAATGGAGGTAAGATACATCTGCTTTTTACCCGTGGGCTGTTTGGGTTTTTAGCCATGATCCTGTTCTTCTATACGATCACTGTCATTCCTTTAGGGGAGGCCATTACACTCAATAAAACATCACCTTTTTTTGTGACGATTTTAGCCTATTTTTTATTGCATGAATACTTAAATAGGCGGATGATTTTTGCGCTATTAATTGGTTTTATAGGTATTGGTTTAACTACTAAACCCTTTGACATGAGTTTTTCATATATTCATTTTTTAGGGATTTTAGGAGGTTTTTTTGCAGCAGCGGCATATACAACCATTAAAAAGATAAAGGATATATATGATTCACGTATTATTGTACTCTCTTTTGTAGGGGTGGGAACTCTGCTGCCTGCACTGTTGTTCGTAGGTGCTTTCTATATAGATGCACCTGCTTCATTGGCATTTATGTTTCCAAAGTTCATATTACCTATGGATTCACAAGTATGTTTTTTAATAATTTTAATGGCATTTATCTCTACACTTTCTCAATGGCTTTTAACAAAAGCATATAGTGTATCGAATTTAAGTATCATAGGAGTTGTGAGTTATACCAATATACCTTTTGCTGTAGGATTTGGTGTTTTGCTTGGAGATCGGTTTCCTGATGCATTGACTTTTTTTGGTATAGCCTGTATCGTCGTAGGGGGTGTCTTAGTCGGTAAAAAGTCTTAGTTTAAGCTTGTTAGTAGAAAACAAAAGTTATTATTTATAAACTTAAAGAGGTAAATTGATGCAAAATGGCAGTACAAGTATCACTATAGAAATAGATGAACTTCCTGACAATACTGCCATTTTCAGATTTAAAGAGGGTAATTTTATCTTTGTGGACCTTAATATAAATGCACAAGAAACCGAGAAAACTTCCAAAGAGAAATTTCTAGGAAAAAAGCTGACAGAAGTTTTTCCTGGAGTGAAAGAGTTCGGGCTTTTTGATGTTTTATTGCAGGTGTATGAAGATGGAATATCCAGAGAGCTTGACACGAGACTGTATAAAGATGATAAAATATACGGTTGGCGTTATAACAGTGTTAAAAAACTATCCAACGGAAATTTGATAGTTTTTTATAAGGATGTGACAGACTATAAGCTATTAGAAGCTAGGGTAAATCATATGGATAGAGAAAACACACAAAAACGTAAAGAAATGCTTTTACTTGCAAAAGCCCTGGAACAGACTGATGATATGGTCTTGATTACTGATGCTAATGGTATAATAGAGTATGTCAATGATGCAACAAGTCTAAAAACCGGATATGATAAAAATGAGCTTATCGGAAAGAAAACGAATATCTTCAAATCAGGCAAACATACAAAAGAGTTCTATGAAAAACTTTGGAAGACAATCTTATCGGGTCAAAACTATCATAATGTCGTCATAGATAAAACAAAAGACAATAGATGTTATTATATAGATCTAAAAATTACTCCACTTATGGATAAAGACAATAATATCCAAAATTTTGTCTCTACAAGCACAGATATTACTAGTCGTGTCGAGATGGAAAACAGACTTAAAAAATTAGCAAGCATAGACAGTCTTACTGGAGTTTACAACAGGTATAAGATAGATGATGAGATAAACCTTCAAATTGCACGTTTTAAACGTAAGAAAAAACCATTTTGTATTTTAATGTTTGATATAGACTATTTTAAATCGGTCAACGATACTTACGGACATGATGTAGGCGATAAAGTGTTAAAAGATTTATGTAAAATGGTTCTCAGCAATATACGTACGACAGATATACTTGGTCGTTGGGGTGGTGAAGAATTTATCATTATACTTGATGAAACAACTCAAGGAACAGCTGTAGAGATCGGTGAGAAGTTGAGAAAAGTTACTCAAAATCATCTCATAGACGGAAGATATAAGGTCACAATCAGTATAGGTATCACACAATATAAAGAACTTCTAACAAGAGAAGACCTAACGAAAAAAGCAGATGAAGCTTTGTATAGAGCCAAAGATAAGGGAAGGAATCAAGTCAGTGTATAAAAGTATTTTGTTCATAATATTCATATTTGGTATTTTTAGCGGCTGTGCTCAACATCATGATGACAGTTATTATGATAGAGCGAATAAAGCAAGTGAGAAAGCTTTAGAGAAGTTAGACAGAGAATAGATTCTCTGTCCTTTGAGTTTTTACAGTTCTTTTTCGTGTTTTGATAAGTACTCAGCAACACCTTTGGCATCTGCTTTCATACCTTCATCACCTCTTTGCCAACCTGCAGGACAAACTTCACCATGCTCATCAGTGAATTGTTGTGCATCGATCATTCTTAACATCTCATCAACATTACGTCCAAGTGGTAAATCATTTACTACTGCATGGCGAACGACTCCTTTGTCATCAATTAAGAACGAACCACGAAGTGCAACTGCATTGTTTAAAAGTACATCATATGAACGTGCAATGTCTTTTGTTAGATCTGCAACAAGTGGGAAGTTAATACGGCCGATTCCACCTTCGTCTACCGGAGTTTCTCTCCATGCAAAGTGTGAGAACTGACTATCAACAGAACAACCGATAACATTTACGCCTCTCTTTTGGAATTCATCATATCTGTGAGAGAATGCAATGATTTCTGAGGGACAAACAAAAGTAAAGTCTAGTGGGTAAAAGAAAAGAACTGTTCCTTTTGAACCACCGTTTTCGCTTAATTTGAAATCATCTACGATCGAACCATCTGCTAAAACTGCTGTTGCAGTAAAATCCGGAGCTGGGTTTGTTACTAACATTATATATCCTTGTGTAAATTTTATGAAATGATTATAACCAACCTTAACTAAAATGAATCTATAATTATTTATTTTGGTTTTTAACTTTTGTAAAATATTAAGTACATATCTCTTTTTCTATTACAGGTAAAAGCTCTTTTTCGATGAGGTCAAGAGTTTTTTCATACTCCTCTTCTCTTTTACCACTTGGATCCTCAAAGCCTACATGTATAGTTTTTACCGCTTTTGGAAACATAGGACAGGTCTCTTTTGCATTGTCACATACTGTCATAACCAGATCAAAAGGCGTGTCTAGGACTGTTTCTATGACTTTAGAGTGATATTCATCTCTCCAGTAGCCTTTTTTTTCTAAGAGTGCTTGTGCATGTGGGTTTACTTTTCCGCTTGCTTTGACACCTGAGCTCTGTGCATGCACACAATCTCCAAGTTTTGCATTGATGAGTGCTTCAGCCATGATAGAACGACAGCTGTTTCCCGTACATAATATTAGAACTTCTTTTTTTTGACTCATAGTTTACATTCTCCATTTTGTGATGATTTTTTTAAAGGCGGTAGTTCTATATCTAAATGCCGTATCTCTTCTAATGCTTCTGTGCGAAATCTGTCAAGTGGTGAGCGTATAGAGTAATACGCCCAGGTTCCCTTCCGTTCAACTCGTAAAAATCCGGCCTCTTTTAAAATTTTCAGATGTCGTGAAAGACGCGACTGTATCATGTCAAGAGAGTCTTGCAGATCACAAACGCAGCATTCTCCGTATTCATCTAAAAATCGTAAGATCAATACCCTTGTTTCATCGTTGAGTGCTGAGACTGTCTTTAAAAATATTTCCATATTCATTCCCTTTATATAATTGTAGCACAATATAATACTAATATCAAGATATATTGATTTATATTACTTATTTAGATATAGTTTCATCATAAATATTTAAAAGGATAGATTATGGCATTGGCATTTGGTTTATTTTTAGTGACATTGGTGTTTATTATCTGGCAGCCTAAGGGATTACAGATAGGAGCAACGGCAGTCATTGGGGCGGTTGTTGCAATTATTCTAGGAGTAGTCAGTTTTAATGATGTACTCACTGTTATAGATATAGTTTGGGATGCAACACTTGCATTTATCGGGATTATCATTCTTTCTATGGTACTTGATGAGATAGGCTTTTTTGAGTGGGCGGCTGTGAAGATGGCGCGTCTGAGCGGTGGAAACGGTAACAAGATGTTCATTTACATTTTACTGCTCGGTGCGCTTGTAGCAGCCTTTTTTGCCAATGACGGTGCGGCTTTGATCTTAACACCGATCTTACTTGCAAAGATGAAGTATCTTAAGATGAAACCTTTGCCGATCTTTGCTTTTTTAATGGCGGGTGGTTTTATCGGTGATGCCGCTTCAAATCCGCTTGTGATTTCAAACCTTACAAATATCGTCACGGTCGGTTATTTTGACATAGGTTTTGTGGAGTATGCAAAAAATATGTTCTTGCCGAATCTGCTGAGTATCATAGCTTCCATTGTAGTTTTATGGATCTACTTTAGAAAAGATATTCCTTTACATGTAAATGTAGAAGAACTGCCAGAAGCTGCTTCTGTCATTAAAAACCAGACAATGTTCAAATTTTCATGGTTTTTCCTGGCCTTTTTGATGGTCGGCTATTTTATAGGGGACAGATTTCATCTGCCGGTTTCTCTTTTTGCCCTTGGTGGTGCTTTGGTGTTTTTGGCAATTGCAAATCAGTACAAGGCTGTGAAACCTATTATGACCATAAAAGCCGCACCGTGGCAGGTTGTATGGTTTAGTATTGGGCTGTATGTCGTTGTGTATGGACTCAAAAATGCAGGACTAACAGACATCATCGCATCTTGGATAGATTTGTTAAAAGCGCAGGACGAGGTTATCGCCGTCATCGGTACCGGTTTTTTATCGGCTATAATCAGCTCTATTATGAATAACATGCCGACGATCATGATCATGGACATCGCCATAGACAAAATCGGATACATAGGAAATGAAGCACTTGTCTATGCAAATATATTAGGCTCAAATCTTGGTCCGAAAATGACACCGATAGGCTCACTTGCAACACTTTTATGGTTACATGTACTTGCCCAAAAAGGTGTTAAAATCGGCTGGGGTGAATACATGAAAGTAGGGCTTGTGGTTACACCTCCTGTTTTATTTGTTGCTTTGCTAGGTCTTTTATAGAGTGTGCTTTGAGGCAAAATTATTGAAAAAGATTTTAATGGTATATAAAGAAATAAAATAACCAAAGAACTTTGAAATTAATAAAATAAACTATATAATGATTGAATGCAAAATATTCTTGAATCGATTTTTTTCGGATTTAGTGAGATTCTCAACTATAAAATTATGAAGCGTGCCTTGGCGATCGGTGCGCTTGTTACGATTGTATGGTCTTTTATCGGCTATATGATCTGGGGTGAACTGGTCTCATTTGCTGCTTATTTTATAGACCTTGTTCCTTTTTCAATGCTTCGTGCAAATGGAGCATGGATTCTCTCCTCTTTTTTATGGTTTTCTCTTGTACTTGTGACCTTTGCTTTAATTTTGGCGTTTTTTGGCAATATGATCTTAGAAAAGGTTTCCAAAGAGAAATACAGTTCATTTTCTTTGCTAGTCGTTTTTGCAAGTGCTGCATTTTGGTCTATAGTTTGGTTCTTTAAGGACTCATATATTCATTCACAGTTTTTAAAACTGCTTAACTGGCTGCCGTTTGAGACAGTAGAAGCGAGTCTTGCTTATTTGCTTGGGCTTTATTTTATTTACAGTACCATTATTGTGACAATGCTGCTTGTAACAAGCTTTTTTAGTGAAACTCTGCTTGAAGATATTCGAGATAAGAATTTTCCTTATGAACCGTTTTTAAAAGAGGATGAACTTAAAGCAAGTGAGAACAGACTACTGGATATACTTATTTATACAGTAATTTCCATTGTTACATTTCCTCTGCTTTTTATACCGGTTTTGAATTTTATGATTCAACTCAGTTTATGGATATGGCTGATTAAAGATACTTTTGTCAATGATAACGCTCCTTTGTTGATACCAAAAGAAAAACGATCACGACTCTCGGAGTATAAAGCAGGCTTTATTACCATCAGTGTAGTAACAGCTCTTTTTAATTTCTTACCGTTATTTAATATCTTTGGACCGTTTTTCGGTGAGATCAGTATGTTCTATTATCTACGGGAGATAAAAAAGGAGTTGTAAGTGAAAATAGCATTTTTTGAAATCAAGCCTGAAGAGAAGATTTTTTTTGAAAAACATTTAATACAGCATGAAGTATTCTTTTTTCAGGGCACTATAAATGATATGTTGCAAGAAGCTTGTAATTATGATGCTGTTTCTGTTTTTGTGCATTCTTGCATCACGGATGAAATTCTAGAAAGACTACCGGCATTAAAATATTTACAGACACGTTCAACGGGATATGACCATATAAAATGTGATGCTTTATACTATCGTGGTCTAGTGGTCTCCAACGTGGCAGGCTATGGTGGTCCCGCTGTTGCAGAGTTCGCTTTTTCACTTCTTTTAAATGCTACAAGGCATACTCATACAGCACTGCAGCGCTCTAAAAAAAGAGATTTTGAATATGCTGACCTTAAAGGTATAGAGCTTTTTGATAAAACACTTGGTATCCTCGGTCTGGGAACCATAGGTTCTCAAATGGCGAGAATAGGTAAAGGCTTTGGGATGAAGATCTTGGCCTATTCAAGAACAAGAAAACCGATCATTGATGAGCTTGGTATTGATTTTTGTGATTTGGATATGGTCTTGCGAAAGAGTGATATTTTGATGCTTGCTCTACCTTTAACCCCTGTCACGAATGCTCTTATAAATGAAAAAAATGCAAAGTTACTTAATGAAGATGCCATTGTCGTCAATACGGCACGCGGAGAAATCATCGAAGACGTATTGTACGGAAAAATGAAAAATATTCTTTGTCTTGATGTGATAAGTGATGTAAAATACATTCACAGAGACAATATACTCTACACTCCGCATATGGCATTCTATACAAAAGAAGCCTTAGAGAGAATTATGCAGATATCTTTGGTGAATATGCAGGCCTTTCTAGAAGAAAAACCACTGCCGAACTGTTTGAAACTTTCTTGCAAACGAGACTATGGACTAAAGTAGCCATTTCTGTTTACTTAAAAAGGAGTAAAATATTCCAAGAAGGTAAAAACTTTTTATGGAGGCTTGGAATGTCACAAAATATCAAATGGTTTAATGAAATCGGCATAGAAGATATTGCAGAGGTAGGCGGAAAGAATGCTTCGCTTGGTGAGATGTATCAAAATCTGACAAGTGAGGGTGTCCGTATTCCAAACGGTTTCGCTGTTACATCAAGTGCTTATGTATATGTATTAGATGCAAACAATGCTTGGGAAAAACTCCACGCAGAGCTTGACGATCTGGATGTCAATAATGTGGATGCATTGCAGAGTGCAGGAAAGAAATGTCGTGAGATCGTTTACAACGCAAAGCTGCCCGATGATCTTCGTGAAGATATTTTACAAGCCTATGTAAAACTAAAAGAGCAATACAAAGAGAGTCTCTCTCTTGCCGTACGCTCTTCTGCAACTGCCGAAGATTCTCCCGAAGCTTCTTTTGCCGGGCAAAATGACACTTACCTTAACATTTCAAGTGCAGAAGAACTCCTTGATGCTTATAAACGTTGTTTGGCTTCTAATTTTACGGACCGTTCTATACATTATA
>Ga0316207_10000516_pt1 | contig 60659 bp, 68 predicted proteins | sample 6weekpyrite_MG_FD_204943 | JGI IMG/M metagenome (GOLD analysis project Ga0316207, IMG submission 204943) | Microbial mat bacterial communities from mineral coupon in-situ incubated in ocean water Damariscotta River, Maine, United States -... | ecosystem: Environmental > Aquatic > Marine >...
TTATCTGCGTTAGCAGAAGGAGATCAGTATGTCTGACGATTATGCATATGGTATGTGGGTGGTGGTAGCTTTCAATATAGGTCTGTTCCTGTTTTTCTTCCTCAGTTTCCTGCCCCCCAAAGGCAAAATCGAGTGGCGCAACATGGGACTGGTCACGGCTTTTCTGGTCGCGCTGTTCAGCGAAATGTATGGATTCCCATTGACCATCTATCTGCTCACCGGCTGGTTAGGCGATGCTTATCCGGTACTGCAGCCTTTCAATCATAAGCTGGGACATTTATGGGTCGTGGTTTTCGGTGGCTCGGACCTGGCATGGATTGTTGTCATGGCTGTGAGTCTGTTACTGATGCTGGCCGGGTATGTGCTGTTGTCCAAAGGCTGGAGGCAGGTGCATGGGGCTCATGGCGGCATGGTGTCGGATGGCATATATCGCTATGCACGGCACCCCCAGTACACAGGCCTGTTTCTGGTGATTACCGGTTTTCTGGTGCAATGGCCGACTCTGCTGACGGTACTGATGGCGCCGGTGTTGTTATATGCCTATGTCCGACTGGCGAGATCCGAGGAACAGATGATGCTGGCACGTTTTGGCGAGGACTATGAGCACTATAGAAAAGTCGTCCCCGCTTTTTTCCCGCCCATGGAACAGTGGCGAGATTTTTTTACCGCACAGACAGGTCAGGAAAAAGATGACCTGTCTGACCGTTGAGGTTTCGTGCAGAGGAGGACGTGATGGAAGGTTTGTTGTCATTTTTACTGTTTGCGGGTGTGTTCTACCTGATGATGCGTTTCGGTTGTGGTACCCATATGCTTCATGGTGATCACGGTCACCGTGAGAAGCATAATCAACCCATCGATAAACAAGTTGATCCGGTGTGCGGTAAACAACTGGAGGCCGAGCAGGGCTACGGCAAGATACATGACGGGACGTTATATCGATTCTGTTCCCGCGACTGCCTGGATGCCTTCGAGGCGGCGCCGGATAAATATATTAAAGGAGACGCTTGATGAATACTCGCATGTCCCTGATAGCGGTCGGTCACGCCACCAGCTTATTACTGGCGATCAGCTTCATTCTCTGTGTCGGGTTCGACTTTATGTTTCCCGAGCACGCCATGTACCAGAGCTGGCAGAAGTTGTTGCCGGGCTTCGAGTGGATAAGCTGGAAAAGTTTTCTGCTGGGAGCCCTCGAGGCATACGGCTATGGTTGGTATATCGCCCTTGTGTGGGTGCCGCTGCATAATTTTTTCGCAAGTCGGCAAGTGGCCTCCAAAGACATCTCGCACTCAGAGTAGCCATGAATATTGAAAACAGTTCATCGCGTCGCCGGTTCCTGATGAACACCACCACGGTGGTCGGTGCCGCGGGTCTGGATACCGCCGTTTGGCCATTCATCGCTTCGTTGAATCCAGGTGAGCGCGCGCGGCAGGGGGGGCACCCTTGATCGTCGACTTTAGCAAGATTGACCTGGGCAACGGATCATCGTGGAGTGGCGCCATAAACCTGTGTAGGTACTGCGCCGCACCCTCGCGATACTGGAACAGCTGAATATGCCGACGCACGTACCCCACCTGCATAATCCCTATTCTTTGGTCAGCAGCCAGCAGCCGGCCTATGCGCGAAATGAGCTGCGCTCCATACATACTGAACACCTGATGGTCATCGGTATATGCACGCATCTCGGTTGTGTGCTTAGCTTCCGCCCTGAGGTAGCAGCCCAGGATCTGGGATCCGACTGGCCAGAGGGTTATTTCTGTCCCTGCCATGGTTCGCGCTTCGATCTTGCCGCGCGAGTGTTCAAGGGGGTGCCGGCACTGACCAATCTTGAGATACCACCTTATCGCTATCTCAGCGAAACGGTGCTGGGGATTGGGAGCGATAGTGAGAACGTCAGCGGAGGCACATCTGGCAATGCGGTGTAGCAGGGAAAGAACCGTGTTAGCCAATGCCGGAAATGCAATGTTCGGCATTGAACCTGCTGGCGATAACCTTTTGGTGAGGCGATAACGCATGTTTTTTTATGTTCAGGGTCCCAACAAGCATGACCTGATGCCGTTAGAGAGAATTTTCGACAAGCGTATTGTCAACAAGACTGAAGGCGTTAAAAAAAACCAGGCAGTGGCGCCCCGGCAGCTTAATGATACTGGTGAAAGTTATCAGCATCAGCGGTCATCAGAGGCAAACACGGCTTATCAGGCAATTGACAGGCTGTCCGATGATCGGCCTGCACTATTCGCATCTCAGATCATGACGTTTCCTGTGGAAACCCTGACGGCGGATATGAGTATTGATCACGCAATAACACTTTTTAAAAGCAGACAACTCCGTCATCTACCAGTTGTATCGATGCAGGACAAGGTCATCGGTATGCTGTCAGCCCGGGACATCATGCAATATATGACAGGTCTATTGCTAGCGGGCCAGACATCCATGCCGCCACCCAAAGCGGGTGATCATGTCGAGCAACTCATGCAATACCCGGTACTGACCGCCGTCGGCAACACGGACATTCGATATATCGCTCGGCTGTTCGTTGAAAGGCGTATCGGTGCCATGCCCATTGTCGCTGATGGCAAGCTGACCGGCATTATTTCAAGAAGTGATATTTTGCAGGCAGTGATGAGCCATTATGAGATTGAATTATGGATATAACCGTGATGTGCACAATTCGCTCGCACAGCTAACTCATAAATAAATACGTAGGTGATGGATTTGCTGGTATCTCGATTTTCAGGATAATTATTTACATTATGGATAATGACGGTGCAGTATATAAGAAGGCGTAAATATTTTATGTATTACGCGAGGATTTGATTATGAATACAGTACAAATCTACATTGATGAAAAGCTAAATGTAGAACAATTGAAAAGACTCAAGCAATTACTGATGGATATAAGCCATGTCGTTGATGTAGAAATCAGTAGTAATGCCCCGCATGGATTTACTGTTGAGTATGAAGAACACCACGATATGCCAGTTTTACTTATTGAAACCCTAAGAGTTGAGGGTCTGCACCCAGATATCATTTCCGGATGACAGATTAAATGTCTTTTATAATTGCAATGATTCATGAGGGTTAACCATCATTACTCATAGAGTATCTTATCTCTGGATCGGGCAATAAGCCTGCCACAACGCATAGGGGTAGGTAATAGACAGTGCCGGTACGGGGCAGGATGCTGAGTTCAAGCACGGCATTTCTTGGCCAACGCCAGGGTTCGAAATACAGGGCGACCTTATTGAAGGTCGTTTAACAGGGACATGTGAGCCAACAAAACTAATTTTTCTAAAACTCCACTCAGATTGAGGGAGTCACTAGTGTGCCTCTGAATAATGATGACATACCTATGTGAACAACAGGGTAAATGAGATGAATCCTGAGGTTAGAAAAAACGCCTTTGCGGCAATTGGTATATTTGTCGTCCATCAAGTTTTTGTGAGGTAAAGTGATTATGCAAGAATCTGATAACCAAAAATTTGAATGTCCTGTCTGTCATATGATGGTCGATGAAAGTCGTTACGCTCTGAATTACCAGGGGCGGCCTTATGCATTCTGCTCTCTGCAGTGTCGACAGCGCTTTGACGCCAATCCTCACCTGTATACCGGATACCCTGGCAAGCCTTCGCCGGCGCAACAGGGGCATAAAATCATCAAGAAGCGAAAGCTGAAATTGCCCGACGCGCCCTCGAATGAGCAGTGCTTCGTCATAGAATCAGAGCTCAGTACTATGATGGGTATAATCGATGTGTCCTTTGAAAGGGGTTCTCTGATGATTACCTATGACCTGTTACAAGTAACCACCGAGCAGATAGAGGCGGTGATCGAAAAAACAGGTAATCGGATAAGTGCAGACATGGGCACACGATTAAAGCAGGCATTCATTCATTATCTGGAGGAAACAGAGCTGGATAATCTTGAACAGCCGGGAAACGAGCATCGCCACTGAGAATGGACCATTAATCCATTGCTTAAGCTATGCATGAGAGATACGACATGAGAGATCCGTATATTTATGCTTTACCTGGCGAGTACCGGAAGTGATATTGCAACTCGTTATAAAGAAAGCCAGGGCAGAGCCTGCACAATTTATTTTTGTGATCATTGCGATTGCTTCGGTCATTGCACTGGTACTGGTGCTGGAGGGATTTCGTCAAGGTATTTATCAGCAGATCAGACAGATAATTATGAGTCGCGGTGCTGATGTGGTGGTGACCCAGGCCGGAGTGTCCAATATGATCGCCAGCCGTTCTATTTTGCCGCAATTGAGTCGACAGGCTGTCGAACGTACCGATGGCGTTGTCGAAGCACATCCGATGACGTCGCTTCCAGCAATCTATGATAAGGACGGTCGACAAACGCCAGTGTTCCTGCTTGTATACGATACTCTGGGTGGCCCGGCTGAACTTGAGGCCGGTCGTCAGTTGGCACAGGATCGAGAGATTGTTATCGATAGATCCCTGGCGGTTATCTATGAGCTGCTTCCGGGTGATGATTTTGTATTGAATGATTTCAGTTTTACTGTAGTCGGCATTTCAAAAGATACGGCGGCCTTTTTTACATCTTTTGCCTTTACTAATTATGATGATTTAATCGATCTCTATTTCGAATCTGATATCGTCGGCGATTTAAGCACACTGCCGTTGTTGAGTTTTCTTCTGGTTGAAATAGAAGCGGGGCGTGACGCCAGCCGCATTGCAGCTGAAATTGATAAGCGAGTGCCTGAAGTCGATGCTTATTTACCGGATGCGATCGCTGCAAACGATGTTGCAATGAGTCGTTCCATGCTGGGGCCGGTATTCCAGTTGATGATCGTGATAGCCTATTTGATAGGCGTTCTTGTTATTGGTCTTATCATGTTTTCCAGCGTGCAGAAACGGAAATATGAACTGGCGGTTTTTAAGGCCATAGGTTTTTCATTTTCCAGGCTGGCACAAAGTGTCATAGCCGAAAGCCTGCTGTTGACGCTGCTGGCCGTTCCCTTAGCAGCTGTATTTGCCTATGTAATATCGCTACTGATACAGGAAGCTGCGCCGGTATATCTGATACTGACTACTGAAGCCGGGCCGATGATCCGCACACTTATTGCATCTCTGGTATTTTCGCTACTTGGCTCACTGATGTCGTTCAGGATGATCGCGCGACTTGAACCCGTCCTGGCGTTAAGGGGGTGAGGGGCATGATTCGCTGGAGCATAAGATCAATAGGATCCGAAGGCACGGTATTTCTGGCGAGTTGTACCGGTGTGGCATTTGCCTTTCTGCTGGTGATGTTTTTTGAGGCTGTATTCAATGGTGAATCTGAGCGTATTACTGCCTATCCAACACAGGTAAACGCCGATGTATGGGTGATGCAGAAGGGTGTGGCCAATATGCATATGGCTGTGTCCCAGCTATGGGACTGGAAGGAAGACAGGATTCGCAGTATAGAAGGTGTCGCGGACACCGAATCGATTCTTTACATGAATGCGGTAATTGACGCTGGCGACCGGAAGTGGTTCGCCTATATTGTCGGACTTGGCGAACGTGCGGATTTTTCCGCCCCCTGGGCAATGCATAGCGGCAAACGCCTGCCGGAAAGGGGAGAGATGATCATCCCGGAAATCCTGGCACGCCTCACCGGTCTCCAAACAGGTGACAATATTGCCATAGTCGATCGTCGCTTTACCATTATAGGTCTGTCAAAAGGCACGTTTTCCATGGCCAATTCTATCGTCTTTGTCAGCAAAGTTGATTTAGCAGATATCATGTCGGCTACAGGCTCAGTAAGCTATGTGATGGTGCGTGCCGCTAGCGGCGTTAGTCCGGTTGAACTCGCGCAACGTATTCTAAATCAGGTTGATAATGTAAACGCGTTGCCACAGAAAAAATTTATTAATAATGACCATCATCTGGCCAGGCAGATGGGTGTGGAAATTATTGCAATGATGTCGATCATTGGCTCACTACTCGCGACTGTGATTGTGGCCTTTACGGTGCACATGTTTATTTTGCGCAGAAAACGTGAACTTGCTATTGTCAAGGCACTGGGTTACCGCAACCATCATGTGTATATGAGTGTCCTGCTACAGGCGTTATTACTGACATTGGGTGGGCTGGCGATGTCATTTGCTTTCACCCTGGTATTGTTTCCAATGATTTCTCTGCTGGTGCCGGTGGTGTCATTAAAATGGGCTCTGGCCTCGTTATTAAAAACTACTGTAGCTGCATTTCTGGTTGCCGCGCTTGCTGCACTCTGGCCGGCAAGGCAGGTTGTCAGGGTTGATCCACTAACCGTATTCCATGGCTGAATAAAGCGGTCGATCGACTAGCTGGAATACAGAATTATATAAAAGGAGACATCAGATGAATGGCAGTTTTACTGAATTTGGCCCGAGCCACTGCGGACCCGGACTGGTGATATGGCTGTTGCTTATGCTAGGTATTGTAGCCATGTATTTTGCAGGAACGCTATGCCAGCGGCGATATTGACGATGGCGAATATGTCGAGCAAAAACGAGAACTCGAAAAGTAATCTTCAACCATGAGCGATGCATCTGTTAAACACGATGTGATAGTGCAGGTCCAGGGCCTTAGTAAGCACTTTGGCCGCGGTGATGCAACTGTGCGTGCCGTTGACGATGTCGCCATGGAAATTTATCGGGGCGAACTTGTGCTGGTTATGGGGCCTTCGGGATCCGGGAAGACCACACTGCTGTCCATGCTTGGGGCGCTACTAAAACCAACCACAGGTTCTATTCGCCTCAATGGATTAGAGGTGACAAGCATGAGTGAAAAATCGTTACCTGCCATACGTGCACAGCATATCGGTTTTGTGTTTCAGGCGTTTAATTTACTGGATGCTCTCACGGTTGAGGAAAATATTTTGCTGCCTTCGGGACTGTTGCCAGGCGGTATAGACGCAGCCCGTAAACGTTGTGACCAACTGCTGCAAAGGCTGGATCTTTCTCATCGGCGCAGAGCGCGTCCGCCGACGCTATCCGGGGGGGAGCGTCAGCGGGTAGCTATTGCTCGTGCGCTCATTAACCGGCCGCCCCTGATTCTGGCGGATGAACCTACGGGAAACCTAGATTCAGAGAAAGGCCAGCAGGTCATGATGATTCTGCACGATATCGTTCGAGACGAAAACTGTACGGTGATCATGGTCAGCCACGATAGGCGTATTGAAGATGTTGCAGATCGTTTGCTGTGGCTGGAAGACGGTGCCTTGCGTGATCGCAAAGCTGATAGCCACGCCTGGGTACGGGATCCAGTATGCGGCATGCGAGTGGATGACTGGACCGCCAACGTACGAACGGATTACCAGGATAATAACTATGTATTTTGCTCGAGGCGCTGCTTGCAGCGTTTCGAAGAAGATCCCGCAAGATACCTTAAGGAAAAAAATGATAGCTGATCAATATGTCTGGCTGTTCTGGTCAAGCGCATTTTTACTTCCCTGGGTTATTATATATGCGCTTTTCCCGCAGCATCGCCATGCCATGCTGTGGTCCAGCCTGTTTACCATGCCATTTGGTTTGACAGAACCGCTTTTTGTACCCGAATACTGGACACCACCCAGTCTGTTCGATCTCGCGGTCAATACCGGCTTCGACATTGAAAGCCTGATATTCTGTTTCGGTATTGGCGGTATCGGTGCCGTTCTGTACAATTTGGTTACCGGACGGCGCTTTTCACCAGTAGATGGCGAAGAGCGCTCGAGTCCACTGCATCGTCACCATTACCTCGCGCTATCTGCACCATTTATGGCTTTTCCATTGCTCTACCTGTTATTTAACTGGAATCCCATCTATCCTGGAATTGCGGCCATGCTGATTGGAGCCGTTGCCAATATACTATGCCGACCTGATCTGAAGGCGAAAACATGGTATGGCGGCATGTTGTTTACGGTATATTACATGATCTTCCTTGGCGGACTTGAACTAAGCGCAGAAGGCTATATTGAGCGCGTATGGAACCTGGAGGCGTTGAGTGGGATTTATGTGGGATTTATGCCCATCGAGGAACTACTTTTTGCGTTTGGTTTTGGCATGTACTGGGCGGGCATTTATGAGCACTTTACCTGGCGTAAATAACTACAAAGAGGTGAAGAAGGGATGTACATTAAAATTGCGGATCGTTATTTTTTGTCTAACAGATTTTTTATATTCTTATGTAATCAGGCCGGGTGGTTATTTTGTTGATGGAACTTTCCAGTCACATTACTATACTAATGAATGGTATCACTAATTTCAGGTGGAATTTAAGTCGTAAATACACAATGTTCAGGTGTCGCAATAAATATTTGATGTACCTGTTGATCGCGGTAATGGCCTTTGCGCCATTAGAGGGGGTTCGCGCGGCTTTCGAATTATCCAGTGCCCAGAATATGAAGCAACCACAGTCCGCGGCGGCCACATCGATGTCCATGCATCAGCAGCTTGTCTCCACGGACTGTGAGCAATGTATGCAGAAATGTAAACATTGCCAGAATAGCGGCTGTGGTGATCAACATCAATGTCAGAGCGGCCAGTGTTTTTCGTCCTCTGCTGGTGTGCTGTCAGGCTACGATTTCGAAATACAACGCACTACTCAGGTGGTCATTACCCAGCGCCCAGATCGTTTTATTTTCTCCTCACCGTCTTTAGTATTCCGCCCACCCCGGGCATGATCCCTCTCCATATCTAGCATAAATATCCCTGTATCGCAGGGAACCAATGATATCAACGGTCGTTGTGGATCGTTGTGCTGAACAGGATAAATTCCATGAGTATAATAAATCAGTTTTTGCATCCCCAGGATGCTGTGTGTCTTCCCAGAAGACGCTTTGTGCAAGGTATTGCTATGGGTGGCGTTTACGCTGCCATGGGACTCAGTTCCGGTTCACTAATGGCAGCCGTCATGCGCCAGCAGAATCAGAATGTACTTCGCGGTAATCAATTTGATTTAACGATTGGTGAGCAGGCAGTTAATTTCACCGGTGTAACTAGAAAAGCGACCACTATAAATGGCTCTTTGCCAGCGCCCATTTTGCGTTGGACAGAAGGTGAAAATGTTACGCTTCGAGTTACCAATATGTTGCCCGAAACCAGTTCTATACATTGGCATGGCATCATATTGCCGAGTGCTATGGATGGTGTGCCAGGTATCGCTGATGGTTTTGATGGTATCAAGCCCGGGGAGACTTTTACCTATCGCTTTCCTGCAATACAGAGTGGTACTTACTGGTATCACAGCCACTCCGGTTTCCAGGAACAGACCGGCATGTACGGTGCTATTGTGATCGACCCTAAAGAGTCTGACCCAGTCAGCTATGACCGTGACTATGTGGTGATGTTGTCTGACTGGAGTGACGAAGATCCCAATGATATTTATAGCAAACTAAAAAAACTCAGCCATTACTATAATTTTAATGAACGCACCCATAGCGACCTGATGCGGGATATTCGTGAAAAGGGTGTTGCGCAAACCTGGGACGATCGCAGTATGTGGAACCAGATGCGCATGAGTCAGCGCGACCTGTCTGATGTCACAGGCTACACCTATACCTTCCTGATGAATGGCCAGACACCCGCCGAGGGATGGACCGGTTTATTCAAGCGTGGTGAAAAAGTACGGCTTCGTTTTGTTAACGGTTCGGCCATGACCTTTTTCGATGTGCGCATCCCTGGTTTAAAAATGACGGTAGTGGCTGCCGATGGACAGAATGTACAGCCGGTGTCGGTGGATGAGTTCCGTATCGGCGTGGCGGAAACCTATGATGTCATCGTTGAACCGAAAGACGATACAGCGTACACCCTGTTTGCACAGTCGATTGATCGATCCGGTTATGCACGCGGCACACTCACGCCCGATGCGGCACTGAAAGCTATGATCCCCGACATGGATGCCGTACCAAATCTGACCCATACGGATATGGGCATGGGCATGGGCATGGATCAGATGACGCACAACATGGGAAATCCCATGGAAATGGAATCAACCAAGTCGATGCCGATGAAACCAGCACGGGACGCAATGAAATGCGGTGCATCCATGAACATGGATCACAGCAAGCATTCTATGCCCGGTATGGATACGACCAGCGCAGATAAGGTCGATATGAGTGCCAATCTGCCGCCAGTCACTCATGCAGCAACGGAATACGGCCCCCATGTAGACATGCGTGCCGATAGTCCTCGTTATCGGCTTGATGACCCTGGTGTTGGCCTGCGCAATAACGGGCGCCGAGTGCTGACCTATGCCGACCTGAAAAATCTGCGCACCAGTTATGACTTGCGCGAACCGGATCGGGAAATCGAGCTACACCTTACCGGCAATATGGGTCGCTACATGTGGTCCATCAACGGCGTCAAATTTGCTGATGCCGAACCATTGCGCTGGAAACTGGGTGAGCTCATTCGTATTACCTTCGTCAACGACACCATGATGAATCATCCGATGCATCTGCATGGTATGTGGAGTGACCTGGAAACCGGTGATAACGATTACCTACCACGAAAACATACTGTGGTGGTGCAACCGGGATCACGTATCAGTTATCGGGTAACTGTGGATGCGGAAGGCGGATGGGCTTATCACTGCCATCTGTTGTATCACATGCTGGGCATGTTCCGTAAAGTCGAAGTGAGCAGGGGGTAGGACAATGAAATACTATTGGTTAATTATTGCAATGACACTGGTGCACTCTGCAAATAGTCTGGCTGCTGGAATGGAAGACGATCCGTTGTTGGCCATGATGAAAATTGAAAAACTCGAAATGCAGGACGCAGATGGTGACGAACATAAACCTCTTGTGCTCGATGCTAGCGCCTGGATAGGTAAGGACCTTCACAAGTTATATATCAAAACTGAAGTGGAACGCGTGGCCGGTGACACGGAAGAGGCTGAACTGCAGCTGCTCTACAGCAGAGCCCTGTATCCATTCTGGGATGTGCAAATCGGTTGGCGCAGGGATTTCGATCCACAACCTGAACGGGACTGGCTGGTACTTGGGCTGCAGGGTCTGGCACCTTATATGTTCGAGGTTGATGCGGTGCTGTTTGTCGGTGAATCGGGGCGTGTTGGTGCACGTCTGGATGCCGAATATGAATACATGTTCACACAACGCTGGGTGCTCACGCCTGAAATAGAAATCAATGCCTACAGTAAAAACGATGCTGACAGAGGTATCGGCTCGGGTATTGCTGATCTGTCGGCAGGATTACGTCTACGTTATGAAATACGTCGTGAATTTGCTCCCTACCTGGGCATTAACTGGAACAGGCAATTCGGTAACACAGCGGACATCACCAGGACTGCGGGGGAAGATAGCTCTGATACCCAGTTAGTTGTTGGTATACGCGCCTGGTTCTGAGAGATTTTATTGTTATGCCCTCTGTGTGCTTATCTAAACATGAATAGCTACTCAGAAGGCATATAGGATGATGGTTATGAGATACTTTTTTTTATCCACCCTGTTAACGACAGGGTTATTTACCCTTACCGCATGCACTGAACCGACTGACAGCAGTATTAGCAAAAAAAATCCAGATACAAATCGCTGGTACACGAAGCAACAGGTCAACAACGGCGATGTAATTTATCAGAAACATTGTGCGAGCTGTCATCAGCCTGATGCCTCCGGAACTACAGACTGGCGCCAGAAAACTGCTGATGGTAAATATCCGCCTCCGCCGTTAAATGGGACAGCACATACCTGGCACCATCCTATGGATACGCTCAAGCGAACTATACGCATGGGCGGTGTTCCTCTAGGTGGCTCGATGCCGGCTTTTGAATCCAGGCTGAATGACCAGGAGATCGAAGAGATCCTTGCCTGGATCCAGTCACGTTGGCCTGATCGTATTTATAATGTATGGCTGGAAAGAAACAGGCAGGCGTCAAGATAGTCTTAGATATCAATTCACATTTTTACTAATTCAAGACAGGAGACAAAATAATAGAAATCATAATAAACGTGGCATCACGTATTTGATCATTTTACCATGGCATTTTTATCTATATCCCTCGTCTTGTAAGTTATCAGCCTGTTTATAATGACAGGGTATTTCAGATGTCAGTACAGAACAGTGGCAGGATGGAATATGTGGTGTGGAACAGACTTCACAATTGGGAAATTGGAGGCAGTGGTTTTTAAATCCGGTGTGCATGTAACTGTTGGCCTCAGGGAATCCCGCACAGGTTCATACAGGGTGTAAACGTCTGATGAAGGTACCCTGAAAATACAAGTGCTTTGTCCGCATTCATGGTGAGTTCGATCAGTTGCTTCATGGTGTTGCGTTCTGTTCATAACATCTCGCCTGTTTTTTAATATGGGTTAAATGTAATAACGGACAGTGCAATGGTTGCTATCATGGATGACAATAGATAAACAGAAAATACAGACTTATTTTGTTAGCTTCTTTATAAGAAGTATCATGTTCACGATCTGGTTGAAACATTAAGAAAAAGCAGTGGATTTTGACGAGAATTGCCGTGTTTTTAAAGCCTGTAACCCTATGCAAACTGCTAAAGTACTAGCTGTAGATATATGCTTAAATATGGCCTTGTCATGTAGAAAATCAGTGTTTACAGAAAGAGGAAAAACTAAGCCTGGTTTGATCAAGCCTGCACAAATGTTAGCGGCTTTATCATCTGATGAGGCGCTGTACAAAATTGTACAAGAAGTGGAGTCTAAAACCATTCAAATGATAGATCTGGCCAGCTAGTTCCGGAAATTTCTCCATTAGATTGCTTGGATTTATTGTGCTGGGGGAGCATCACTAGCGTTGCATAATCTTATGCACGTTGAAAATTTTCCTGATACCTGTCCAAAAAAATGTCAAAATTCAGTTCGTGCTACTGAGCAGGAATACACTGACTTGTCGAGTTCATCTCAGGGTTTGCTAGACACTCTACTAACCTAGAAAAATAGTCTTCCTCAAATTTAGCGAGAGACATGCCACTGTGTGGCTGTGTCGATTCACTGAATTGTAAAAAAATTTACTAAAATTGAATATCTCGCTCTTAGCGTCTTCTTGTGTGGTATAGATATTTTTCTTAGTAACGCGTTTTTAAAGATGGCAAAAAAACTTTATACCACCGCATTATCATGGCAGTTTCCTGTGCGACTTATGGATAGTTCAAGATTAATTACTTTCACAAAAGCCAGGTAATCAGCGCTTCCATACTGGGTGCTTTGATCACTATGAATCATGACTTTTTTGTCAGTTGTCGTGATTACACAGCCATCACTAATGCATCAATAATTAAATGATGATCAATGTTTTTATCCATTGCTCAGCCCACGACGCGATGTGAAAATAAACCAGTCATGTGGCTATATATAAAAAATATCATACGTTCTCATGGGGGGCGATATCACTCACACATCGAGCATTCGGCTTATTGGGATTAAAATTACGCTTCAAAAGATTGCCAGCAATTAGTCCTGTTTCCCACTGTTTATATAACGACGTTTATAACCATTCGGTACATTAATTTGTTCTTACGCATGGTTTTTCTAACCGATGAACACTGCTTGTTTCGCCTGTTTTCCGTAAGTCTCGATGAATTCAGGGGCTACCATAGGTGGTACCACTGGCAATATAGAGCTTCTTAATCAGCACCAACAAACGCTGATCTTCGATCATTCGATTTGATAGTTTTTTTTCAAGTCATGCATAAAACCATCTACGGTGACGCTTAAAAATATGACATATAGCCTGTATCAAACTCATAATGATGTTCATGGATAAAAACGTACTTTACCCTAGGTCGTGGGCTAAGTACTTTGCGGCCTTTTTAAATATATCATTCCTCTGTGACACGGCGGAATTTTGCTTTAAGTTCTGCAATTGTGGCTTGTTTAGGGCTTTGTGCACCAAATCGTTTTAGTCAGGTGTACAGATTATGTGTGGTTGTGCCTTGCCGCTTAGCAACATCAGCAACGGAATAACGTCGTTCTGTGACCTGCACAATCGCTTCCATTGTAAATTCTTCTGTATATTGTTTGCGGCTGTTCATAAACACCCCTCATAGAGTTACATTTTAACGCTATTTGGTGACTAGCAAACCTTGGGCGTCCAGATCTTACTGGCCAGGAAACACGGGATACTCTGACGTTTTTGCAAAATGGTAGTTAGGAATGGTCTGATTAACCCATCTTTTCCGCGGAATATGGAGGTGACGCCATTTTCGGTGACGCCTGATTCATTGAAAATAAATAACAGGATAAATCGAATTTTATCCTGTTCCTGCTCTGAGAATTTCTGGATGAATTGTTTGGAATCGCACGTGCTTGAAATCAAAATCTCACAGGAGACTTAATGATGAAAAAATATATATTAGTATCCACGCGGCTACTGGCAACTGCATCCATAACCAGCGTCCATACTCAACAGAATATGGGCGACGAGTTCAATATGCAGATGGAAAAAATGCGCGGCATGATGCCGAATACCGGTGGCAAAGGCAGGATGATGGAAAGTAAAGGCACGATGTCTAAGATTCAGAGTGATCGCCAGGGAATGGGCATGATGTTCGGCAGTGAGGTTGAAAAAGTAATCAGTCGAGTTGAGGTGACTGAAATTGATATGCTGCGGGGCTTTAACACGCATAAGCAATAGCCTAATCCAGACAAGGTCAGCCGCTACATTCTATATAACGATAATGCTGCAGGCTGATCGCAAGATTACGCTGGAATATTATCGGTCTGCTGTCCGTTATAATCTCTATCGTTAAAACCGTTAAGGCCTCAATAAGGCTAGACAAACCCGTACCTGTTGAGTAGTGCCCCGTTCTGTCTGAATGGCTAAAGCTTTGCGGTGAGTGGTCGCTATTACAGGTAAGCCTTCTAAATGGCGCTTATGCCTGATTCTTGTCGACTATGTTCAGATTTATTGTACTTGCAGCCTGTTTATGCCTGTCATCTAGCCTGTACGCTGTGCAGCGTTATCAGTCAGCTGTGGCGACGGCTGAATGGAACGTAAATACCAGCCCGATTCTCTGTGAAATGATTCATCCTATTGAGCACTATGGCGATGGTCGATTTGTATACAACGCCGGCGGTGAGCTGGCATTTCAGTTACGTGCGCTACGTGCGCCAACCAAGGAAGGTGTCGCCAGCCTGTATTCTGTAGCACCTTTCTGGCGAGAAAAGAAAGAAACACCGCTAGCTGAAGTGACTCTGTCGACCGGGAAAATGCCGATTTATGTGGGTGGTGACCTGGCTTTGCGGATGTTGAACGAGCTGGAGGCCGGGCATCAGCCGACGTTGCATTATAAAGACTGGGCGAGCTATACAAATGACGTCGTTGTTTCTATCTCAACGGTAAATTTTCATAAAAAATATGATGAATTTCAGCAATGCATGAGCGATGCACTGCCGTATGGAATCGATCAATTAAAAGATACCGTAGTGCACTTTGCCAAGAATAAACACAGCTTAAGTAAGCAGCAGCTGGCAAAACTGGACGATATTATTCTGTTTGCCAGTATTGATAAAACCATGCAGATCGAAGTGCAGGGGCATACAGATTCTCAGGGCCGACGAATTTATAATCAGAAGTTATCGCAGCGCCGTGCCAGTACGGTTGAGAAATATCTGATGAAACAGGGGGTTTCTGCTGAACAGATTAGCCGTAAGGCCTTTGGTGAAATGAAGCCGGTTGATAGCAATCGAACAAAACACGGTCGAGCCAATAACCGCCGGGTTAATATTATTCTCGATCTGGAATAATCCGCAAAACAGGACAGTATTCCATCTCTCCGGTATAATTCCGCAGCAAATACAGAGTCTGTCACTCAGAGTGGTGGAGACGTCTGCTTATCATCTATCGCGTATTACTGAGTTTCGGAGCATACATGTCTAAGGTCAAAAAAGTCGTTCTTGCCTATTCTGGCGGTCTGGATACATCCATCATTCTTAAATGGCTGGAAGATACCTATCAGTGTGAGGTAGTTACTTTTACCGCTGATATTGGCCAGGGCGAAGAAGTAGAGCCTGCTCGTGCCAAAGCCAAAGCCATGGGTATTAAGGAAATCTATATCGATGACCTACGTGAAGAATTCGTACGTGATTATGTGTTCCCCATGTTTCGAGCGAATACCATTTATGAAGGCGAATACCTGCTGGGTACCTCAATAGCCCGCCCGCTCATTGCCAAGCGCCTGGTAGAGATTGCCAATGAAACTGGCGCCGATGCTATCTCACACGGTGCAACTGGCAAAGGCAATGATCAGGTGCGTTTCGAGCTGGGTGCCTATGCACTGAAACCCGGTGTACAGGTGATTGCGCCCTGGCGTGAGTGGGATCTGAATTCGCGTGAGAAGTTAATGGCCTATGCTGAAGAGCATGGTATTGATGTAGATTTTGCCAAGAACAAGAAAAAATCCCCTTATTCAATGGACGCCAATCTGCTGCATATCTCTTATGAAGGTGGCATTCTGGAAGACCCATGGGCGGAAGCTGAAGAAGATATGTGGCGCTGGTCTGTGTCACCTGAAAATGCACCGGATACGCCAACCTATATTGAACTGAGCTATGAAAAAGGCGATATCGTTGCGATTGATGGTGTGAAAATGACGCCAGCAACTGTGCTGGATAAACTAAACGAGCTGGGCGGTGCCAATGGTGTGGGGCGTCTGGATATTGTAGAAAATCGTTATGTCGGCATGAAGTCACGCGGTTGTTATGAAACACCCGGTGGCACGATTATGCTGAAAGCGCATCGTGCTATTGAGTCGCTGACTCTGGATCGCGAAGTGGCGCACCTGAAAGACTCACTGATGCCGAAATATGCCGAGCTAATTTATAACGGTTACTGGTGGAGTCCCGAGCGCGAAATGATGCAGAAAATGATTGATGCATCACAGGAAAACGTGAATGGAGATGTGCGCGTTAAACTGTATAAAGGCTCAGTGAGTGCAGTGGGTCGTCGTTCAGAAACCGATTCATTATTTGATGAGAAGATCGCTACTTTTGAAGACGATGAAGGCGCATATAATCAGAAAGATGCCGAAGGATTTATTAAGCTAAACTCACTGCGTTTACGAATTGCCGCTAAACGTAAAAAATAAATTAGCAATTTAAAAATCTCAGGGTGAATAAAAAAGGCTGCATCTTAATGCAGCCTTTTTTGTTTTGCTAAATTTTTTTAGTAATACTGTTTTGCTTATAAAAAAGCGAGTATTTCATCTTCTATATTTTCTTTTTCAATGACAGTTTTCTGCGTAATCTGTTTTTCAAACAGTTCGTTGATGACCGCAGGAATCTCTATATTTGCTTCTTTGGCAATAGATTTCAGTGCATCAATATCATGAGCGTCAACTTCACCAGTTAATGCGTTAGCAATGATGGGTGAAAATTTAGTCCATTCAGCAGTAGAGTAAACAATGGTTTTTAAGGGTTTGTCACGGCAGCTGTCGTAGGCCTTGAAACAGGTGGCCGTATGTGGGTCCATTAAATAACCTTTGTCGAAAGCCTGTTTAATATAACGTTTGCCTTCAAGGTCATTGCAGAAATCAGCCGAAAATATGTTCTGGATCTGCTTTAGCTCATCAGCATTTAACTGATAATACTTTTCTTCGTCCAGTTGCTGCATGAGTTCTCTGGTGCGTGCTTCACCAAACATATCAAACAGGATGCGTTCGATATTGGATGATTTTAAAATATCCATTGCAGGCGACGTCGTTGGAATAACGGACTTGTCGCGCAGATCATAAGCACCGGTATTAATAAACTGGGTGAGGATATTATTATTGTTCGAGGCAATGAGTATTTTTTCTACGGGCAGGCCCATCTGCATGGCGTAGTAACCGCCCAGTGCATTACCGAAGTTGCCACTAGGCACATTTAAATAAACCTTATCACCCAGTTCAATTTCATTCTGACGAACGAGTTCAAGGTAGGAGTGTAAGTGATAAATAGTCTGGAAAATAATGCGACCAAAATTGACCGAGTTAGCAGCAGACAGAAAAATATGTTTTTCCTGTAGTTTCTCTTTAAAAGTGTCAGAACCCAGCAGGCGTTTGAGCGCGCTTTGTGCATCATCAAAATCGCCCTTGATACCGATAACTTTAAGGTTTTCTGCATCTTCAGTCACCATTTGCAAACGTTGTACGTCTGAGGTGCCGCCATCAGGATACATGCAGGCAACCTGAACATTGGCGCGATTTTTAAAGGTTTCCAGTGCCGCGGGGCCGGTGTCACCTGAAGTCGCCGCGAGAATGAGATAATTTTCGTTACGCTTTTGTGCAATCGATGAAAGTACAACACCAAATGGCTGTAATGCCATATCCTTAAACGCCCGGGTTGGGCCATGGTAAAGTTCGCTGACAAACAGGTCGTCGTAAACCTTAACCACTGGAACCGGGTTTGTGCTGTCATCAAATGCATCATAAAGATTCAGCGCCTGCTCAATGACATCCTGTTCTATATCAATATCAAATGCCGCCAGCAGATCACGCGCCAGTTGTTTGTAGTCTGCATTAATGTGCTCAGCGAGAAAGTTCTTTCCAAGATCGGGCAAATGTTCCGGTGAGTAAATGCCACCAAAGGATGAAATAGGGCTGAGAATGGCTTCAGAGAAGGTGATGTGCGCTGGGCGCTGACCATCATTGCCACGGGTTTCGATAAACTTCATATGAGTGATTTTGCCTGGTTGCCAGTATAGGAAAGGCGCAGATTATAGCGAATCTGCGCCGTTATTTCATTAAAGCAAAAATATTGTGGCAAGGCCGAGAAAGGCCAGCAGGCCGACAATATCGGTAATGGTGGTGAGAATAACACTGCCGGCAATCGCCGGGTCAATTTTAAATTTTTTCAGCATCAGGGGCACGGTGACACCTGATGCGGCCGCAAATACCAGATTGATAATAAGTGCCGCACCGATGACCAGGCCAATTGAGTAATCGCCAAACCAGAGTGTGGCAATAATCGCGACCACTACAGCCCAGATTACGCCATTGAACAAGCCGACGATGACCTCCTTGTTGAATACCCATTTGCGGTTGCTGGAACTGAGCTGCCCGAGTGCCATGCTGCGTATTACCAGAGTAATGGTCTGGCTGCCTGCGATGCCGCCCATACTGGCGACAACATTCATCAGCACCGCAACCGTCACCACTTTCTCCAGTGTGGTTTCAAAATTACTCACCACCCATGAAGCCAGAAAGGCGGTTAACAGGTTGATGCCCAGCCAGATGGCTCGACGTTTAGAGCTGGGTAAAACAGGCGAGAATAAATCTTCTTCATCATTCAAACCCGCCATACTTAAAACTGAGTGATCGGCTTCGTCACGAATAACATCAACCACGTCATCGACGGTAATACGGCCCAGCAGCATGTTCTGGCTATCAATAACCGGTGCAGAAATCAGGTCGTGATCCTCAAATATTTTGGCCACTTCGCGATCCTGCATGTCCGAGGGAATCGCGTCCACATCGTCATCCATGATTTCTTCAACTGTTTTATCCGGCTCGTTAATGAGTAATCGTGACAGTGGAAGTATGCCGAGGTAGTGGTTTTCCCGATCAACAACAATCAGGTGGTCTGTGAGGTTTGGAATATCGCCCAGCCGACGTAAATAGCGCAATACCACATCCAGTGTCACTTCCGGGCGGATGGTGATGGTGTCGGTGTTCATCAGACCGCCCGCACTGTCCACCGGGAATGATAGAACCGATTCGAGAAGCTTACGGTGCTGGCTATCGAGAGAATGTAATACCTGGTCAATGACCGTATTCGGCAGTGACTGTACAAAGTCCGCCGAGTCATCAACTTCCAGGCCTTCTGCTACCTGTACCAGTTGCTCAGGAGACATGTCCTTGATCAGGCTGTTTCGAATTTCTTCGCCCAGGCTAATCAATACCTCTGCTTCAGCTTCCTGCCCCACCAGTGACCAGATAACAAAACGCTCGCGAGGTGGTAATGACTCGATTAGATGTGCAATTTCTGCCGGGTGTAGAGCATTTAACATGCCCTCGGCATGATGCATGGTGCCTGATTCTAATGCCTCAGACAAAGCTTTGATATTCTGTTCTGTTTTATTTGCTATGTCTGTGCTGTCGACCATTTAGAGGTGCCCTTAAAGCCTGTTACATGGGGTGTATGGGTAAAGGAGGTAAAATTCTCAGGTTAAAGTGTAGCTTAACAAACGTTAATAAGTTTGTGTTAATTAATAAAAAAACCGGAAGTTATTGCACAGGGCAAAGCTTTGAATAAGCAGCTGCATGTTATGTTGTTTTGCGAAAATTTGCGATATGCAGAAATTTAGATCCTGTGCAACACAGGCAGAATCAAAAGTATGCGCGGAGGTTTAAGCCACGATTAGCCTAGATGTATTTGTGATTGAGTTGATCAACTGCCTGCGTAATATCGCCTGGATAGGACAGGCGCAATATGTCTTCGCTGTCTTTCTGCAGGTCTTCGAAACGACAGCTATTAATAATGTGTTTTACATCCAGGATGCTGTTGGCCTGCACACTGAAATTCTTCAGCCCCATGCCGAGTAGCAGGCGGGTGTATTGTGTATCAGATGCCATTTCGCCACACATTGAAACAGGAATGTTATGGGTTTCACCGGCATTCAGTGTCATCTTGATGAGTTTTAGTACAGCCGGGTGTAAGGGGTTATACAAATAACTGACTTCATCATCAATACGGTCGAAGGCCAGTGTGTATTGAATGAGATCATTGGTGCCAATCGATAAAAAATCCAGCTGGCTTGCCAGACTGTCTGCGGCTAGCGCGGCTGCTGGTACTTCAATCATCGCACCAATTTTTATATTGGGATCGAAACGCATACGCCGAGATTTAAGTTGCGCGCGCGCCTGCTGTACCAGAGCCTTCACCTGATCCAGTTCGGACACGCAGGTCACCATGGGAATCATCATGAGAACCGGGCCGTAACCGGCAGTGCGTAAAATAGCGCGTATCTGTTTTAAAAATAATTCAGGGTCTTTCAGGCAACGGCGAATTGCCCGCAGGCCCAGAGCCGGGTTATGTACCAGTGGGCCATGCTGTGTGGTATCCGCCAGTTCCTTGTCGGCCCCCAGATCCATAGTGCGAATAGTCAGTGGGTGGCCTTTCAGGGCGCGAAGCGCGCGGCGATAGATTTCAAACTGCTCATCTTCATCGGGCATATGGTTATGTTCGATAAACAGCATTTCGGTGCGGTACAGGCCAACACCGGTGTGATCAAACTGACGTAATACACGCACATCTTCCGGGCGATCGATATTGCCATGCAGGCAAATTTTTAAACCATCCAGTGTTTTGCTGGGTTTGTTTTTTAAATTAAATAAATCCTTGCGTCGCTGGCGTTCGTCACGAATCTGGCTTCTGAAATGCGTTAGCGTTTTGCGTTCCGGCTCGATATGAATCTCGCCAGTAATGCCGTCAAGAATCAGCGGGTCGTTCGCCTGAATGTAATGCTTGGCATTGCTCACCCCGACAATGGCAGGGATGCCGAGGCTTCTGGCGAGGATAGCGGTGTGCGAGAGTGGGCCGCCATATTCAGTAATAAACCCGGCAATTTTCTGATGCTGCATCAGCAGGGTGTCGGCAGGGGTTAAATCATCGGCGACAATAATGCGATCTTTCAGGTGTTCGCCTACCTTGTCGTCCACCAGCTGCAGTTCAGGGTCTTCAACAAGACAGCGCTGGATGCGTTCTGCGACATGAATGATATCGTCCTTACGGGTTTTCAGGTAAGGGTCATCCATTTCGTCAAACACTTTAACAATGCGTTCTACCTGAACCTGTAGCGCCCATTCTGCATTACACAGGCGCGCACGAATATGACTGACCGTGTCCTCATAGAGAACGGGATCATCAAGCATTAACAGGTGCGTATCAATAAAACTGGTAATGTCGTGAGGCGTATCCTGAGCAATGGTGAGTTTGATATCTATCAGTTGCTGTTGTGCCTGACTACGCGCATTTTCAAAGCGTTTAATTTCAATGTCGGCCGCATATTTGGAAATAGGGTATTCAAGAACTTCAGGCAACTCGCGGTGATAGATATAGGCCTGGCCTATACTGATGCCCTTAGAAACTGCTATGCCGCTTAATATGGCTGGCATTAACTGTAACCCTGTGCAGGCAGGTTAGCTGACGGAGTATGTTGAAAGACGATGGTAAGCATGGTGGTGTTATTCCGCCTCATCAAAACGTTTGTTAATTAGCTGGGTTATTGCGCTGCTACAGGCTTCTGCATCATCACCCGTAACATGCAGGGTAATGGTGCTGCCTTTTCCGGCGGCCAGCATCATGACGCCCATAATACTTTTGCCATTAACTCGCTGGCCGGATTTTTCTATATCGACCTGACTGCTAAAACCGGAAGCTACGCTGACCAGTTTGGCAGCCGCACGCGCATGCATGCCCAGCTTGTTAATTATTTTAATGTCGCGGCTTATTGCATTCATGTGTCAGTTTTACAGTCACAAAGCAGGATTCCATCATGCCCGCCTGTTACGGCTTTTAGTGCCATTTCTTCCAGGCTTAACTGTGGATAATTGAGAATACGTACCAGCATGGGCAAGTTTAGCCCGGCAACCAGTTTGCATTGTTCTGTTTCACATAAGGTTTTTGCAATGTTGCTGGGTGTCGCGCCGTAAATATCGGTAAGAATCAGTACGCCATTGCCTGTGTCCAGATTCTTTATATATTCCCTGGCCTGAGCTAAAACTTTTTCAACAGGATAGTCCAGAGGTACCTCAAGTGCACGTGTAGCCAGTGGGCAGGTGTTAAGCATCTTTCTGGTGGTTTCCAGTAAGTGAGATGCAATATCCTGATGACTAATAAGTAGTAGGCCGACACTCATAATTATTTTGAATACAGTTGTTAGTTTTCCATTTCCCGATGACGTAGGGATACATTATCAAATTTTTCGCGTAAATACTCATTGAGTAATTCTGCAATATACACTGAACGATGCTGACCGCCTGTGCAACCAATAGAGGCTGTTAGGTAGTAACGGTTTTGCTCTGCAAACTTAGGTATCCAGTATTCAAGAAAGTTTCGAATATGGCTAAACATGTCGATGACATCGTTCTGGTCTTTAAAAAAAGCCTGCACTTCTGGATCCTGCCCGGTGAGGGGGCGTAGTTGAGGTTCCCAGTGCGGGTTGGGTAAACAACGCACATCAAATACGAAATCGGAATCGGTCGGTACACTGTGCTTGAAACCAAATGACTGGATTAAGATAGATAGCTGTTGCGCGGGCCGTGAAATGATACGTTTTTTAATCAGTGCGCGCAGCTGGTGAACATTGGTGTGTGTGGTGTCCAGAAAAAGATCGGCGATCAGGGCGACAGGTGCTAGCAGGTTGCGCTCTATATCAATTGCCTCTGCCAGGGGGATGCCTTTACGTGTTAAAGGGTGGCGGCGTCGGGTGTCACTAAAACGTTTGATCAGTTCATTAATGGCGGCTTCAAAGTACACCACTTCGATGTCGAGCTTGCCTGATTTGACTGATTTAATAATGTCCTTGAAGCGCTTCAGATCACCCGCACCACTGCGCGCGTCTATGCCTACAGCGATGCGATCATAGATCTGCATTTGCTGGCTGGTTATCTGCTCGATAAAGCTGGGTAACAGACCAACTGGAAGATTGTCGACACAGTAGTAGCCCTCATCTTCCAGAGTGTGCAGCGCGACGCTTTTTCCTGAGCCTGAGAGGCCGCTGATAATGACGAGTTTCATATTGTTTTTATTGTAATAGGTGAGCTAGTTACTCGATCTTGAGTTGCTCTGATTAATATAGTGTTGCTGGCGTTGAATAAATTCATCACTCGCATTATGTCCATTTTCCATCAGTATGTGGTTTCTTACCGCCGCTTCAACCATGACCGCCAGGTTGCGCCCGGATGCAACGGGTAATTTTAGTTCCGTAATCGGTACGTCAAGTATGGTTTTAATAGAATGTGAGCCATATAGGCGATCCAGTTGCTGCTGACTTTCCTGTGTCATTTGTTCAAGGTGAATCACCAGACGTAAATGTTTGCTCGGCTTAATGGCATTTTCACCATACATGGCGCGAATATTGAGTACGCCGAGTCCGCGAACTTCCATGAAGTCTTTTAACACGTCAGGGCAGGTTCCATCCAGTAGGTTTGGGCCGATTCGTGAAAAAATAGTGGCGTCATCGGCAATCAGTCGGTGTCCACGGGTAATCAGTTCCAGTGCCAGCTCACTTTTTCCAATGCTGCTTTCACCGGTGATTAACACACCGGTTCCCATGACTTCCATAAATACGCCGTGCAATGTAACTTTCTCCGCCAGCATATCTGAAATATAAAAGCGAATAGCATCAATTAGCGCGCCGCTGTCGAGATCTGACTGGAGTAATGGTGTACGTTTTTCATCGGCAAGCTGAATCAGTTCGTCAGGAATGGCCAGACCATTAGTGAAGATAATGGCGGCGGTGCGACGGGTGAATATATCGCTGAGCGCGTTTTTCGGCAGGTGGTGACGGCTCAGGTAAAGCCATTCTTTTTTACCGATGACCTGCACACGGTTAGGGTGAATCAGGTTGAGGTGGCCAATCAGCGTCGATTGCTGGTTCAGGTGGAGTGAGCGCTTAATCGGGCGATTGCTGTGAGCCTTGCCGGCAATCCACCTGAGATCGATATTTTCCTGTAGGTGCTGGAATAGATCCTGAGGTGTGAGTTGTTGCAGCATAGATGCTAATGATCAGGAAGCGACCTGATGTTCATGCATCCAGCCGGACAGGTGAGAATACAGTTCCTGATCGGTAATGCAGTTGCGTAACTGATTGCAAAAATCGGTGTCGCTAAACATGCCGGCAAGTGCCGCAAGAATTTTCAGGTGCTCGTCCGTGCATTGCTCGGGTACCAGTAAGGCAAATAGCAGATCGGCTGGTTCTGCGTCGGGGCTGTCAAAGTCAACACCCTGTTCAAGTTTAATAAAGCAGCCTACAGTCGTTTCCTGATCTGCGTCCTGTAAAGCAAGTCGCCCATGAGGCAGGGCGACGCCATGACCCAGGCCGGTTGAGCCCAGCCTTTCACGTTCAATCAGCTGATTAAATATATGTGTTGAGTCAATTTCTTCTGCACCCTTGCCGAGTAAATTGCTAAGGGATTCAAGGGCCCGTTTTTTACTATTAATGCCATCGAGACATCTAACTCGGTCGGGTGCAATGAGGTGGTTGATATTCATACCGCTTTATTCAACCTTTTATTCAGCGTCCACCTGAGGAACAGGTTCTTTCTGATGATGGTCTGTAATTTTTTCCTTATGCTTCTTCACCTGTCTATCCAGTTTGTCTATCAGGTTATCAATGGCGGCGTACATATTGTCTTCCGTGCTTTCCGCAAAAATATTGTTACCGCGCATATTGATCGTTGCTTCTGCTTTATGACGAACGTTTTCAACGGTGAGAATGACGTGAGTGTTCGTCACCTTATCGAAGTGTCTCTCAATTCGCTCCATTTTTTCTTCCACATAGTTACGCAGTGAATCAGTGATATCAACATGGTGTCCAGTTAGATTAAGTTGCATAAGGACTCCTTAGTGCATTGCCTTAAGACAGGCGTTTACGTTCGTTTGACGGAGGTATCATCATGGCTTCTCGATATTTAGCCACGGTTCTACGCGCCACATTTATGCCCTGGTCCACCAATAAGCCGGCAATTTTATTGTCGCTCATGGGTTTTCTGGGTTCTTCACTTTCGATCAGCTTTTTAATCATGGCTCGTATGGCCGTTGCTGAACATTCTCCGCCGTCGGACGTGCCAACATGGCTGGAGAAAAAGTATTTGAATTCAAACACCCCTTTGGGGGTATGCATGTATTTTTGTGTGGTTACCCTGGAGATAGTCGATTCGTGCAGCTCAAGTTCTTCAGCAATTTCGCGCAATACCAGAGGCTTCATGCCTTCTTCCCCATAATCAAGGAAAGTGCGTTGATGTTCAACAATTGAAGTGGCTACGCGCATCAGGGTTTCATTTCTACTTTGTAGACTCTTTATAAACCAGCGAGCTTCCTGCATGTTGTTTTTCAGGAAGGTATTATCCTCGCTCTGGTTGCCGCGTTGGATGTAGGACGCATAAGTCGGGTTAATACGCAGCCTGGGGGCCGATTCATTGTTTAATCTGACTGTCCAGCGACCTTCCTGTTTGCTCACAAACACATCCGGTACGACATATTGTGTCGAAGCCTGACTAATACGTCCACCCGGTTTTGGGTTAAGCCCCTGAATGAAGCGAATGATTTCAGCCAGCTCTTCGTCGTTAATACGATTATAGCGCTTTAGCTTTGCATAATCATGACTTCCTAGCAGATCAATGTGATCTTTTACAATCTGTCGGGCTTTTTTGAGTCCGGGAAAATCTTCGTTGCTGAACTGTTCCATCTGTAATAGCAGGCATTCACGTAGATCACGGGAGCCTACACCCAGTGGATCAAAGCGTTGAATCAGGTGTAGAACAGCCTCCACTTCATCGAGCTCTATTTCGAATTCATCAATCAGGCCCGAGAGAATGTCTTCTACCGATTCCTTTAAATAGCCATCTTCATCTATGCCATCAATAATCGCCAGAGCAATGGCACGGTCGGTGTCACTCATTGGAGTCACCAGCAGCTGCTGCATGAGATGATCAATCAGTGCGTCATCATTGCTGCTCTGGTTTTCCAGAAATTCACGGGCCTTGTCGTCATCACCAGAGGCGGCTGAGCTGGTCGGCATCGGGGGTTCGTAAATATCATCCCATTGTGAATCTACGGGCAGCTCTTCGGGCATGTCATGATTGTTATTCATGTCCATGTCCAGATCCTGCGATGAGGCATCAGCCTGATCCTGATGATTGCTGGATTCGCTATCCAGGTCGGATTTGTTTTTGTCTTCGGCGGACTGAGAGGTGTTTTCCAGTGGATCAGATGAGGAACCCTCTTCCTCAACTTCCAGCATAGGATTCGATTCCAGGACTTCCTGAATTTCAGTCTGGAGTTCTAATGTCGATAGTTGCAACAGGCGGATGGCCTGCTGTAACTGAGGGGTCATGGTGAGAGATTGACCGATGCGTAACTGTAGGGACTGCTTCATTAGTTAACTTTAAATATCATTCTTCTGCTGGTTTTTCGGTATCAGTACATTCATGGAAAAGGTCCAAAATCGGGAGGCAAGCAGATCTTGTGCCACTATTGCTAATGATAGCAGTGTTGGCAGAATTTTGTACGCTATTTATAAGCTAAAGTTTTGACCTAAATAAACATCTTTGACTTTCTGATCCTGTAGAACAACCTGTGGACTGCCCTCTGCAATGACCTCACCCGCACTCAGAATATACGCCCGCTGACAGATACCGAGGGTTTCACGCACATTGTGATCGGTGATTAGCACGCCGATGTCTTTTTCCGTGAGCTGATGGATAATGCGTTGAATTTCCAGCACAGAAATCGGGTCAACGCCGGCGAAGGGTTCGTCGAGCAGAATAAAACGCGGCTCTGCTGCCAGTGCACGGGCAATTTCCACGCGGCGTCGTTCGCCACCCGAGAGACTGATGCCGGTATTATCACGAATATGATCAATCTGCAGCTCGTCCAGTAATGTTTGCAGCCCCAGATCGCGCTGCTTTCTGTCCAGCTCGGGGCGCGTTTCCAGAATTGCCAGAATATTTTCTGCCACCGTCAGCTTGCGAAAAACCGAGGCTTCCTGTGGTAGATAACCGATGCCCAGTCTGGCGCGGTTATGCATCGGCAGATGCGTAATGTCCTGGTCGTTAAGGAAAATGTTACCCTTATCAACCGGGATCAGGCCAACCATCATATAAAAGCTCGTGGTTTTGCCTGCACCGTTAGGGCCGAGCAAGCCAACGACTTCTCCACTGTTTACATGAATCGAAACGTCTTCAACCACCTTGCGTTTGCCAAAGTGTTTAATCATGTGTTTGGCGCGCAGTGTATTCATGGTTGTTCTGTCGTCTGATTTGCGTTGTCTGTTTTCTGCTCAGGGTGCAGCGTGATTTTTACGCGCGGTTTTTCATCGCCCGGCGTGGCCTGATTTTCGCCCGCTTTCACCACGTCATTCTGCGCATCATAAATGATATGTTCACTACTAAACTGGCTCTGGTCTTTCATTAACAGAGCCTGTTTAGTTAGCTCAAGTGTATTGTTACTGGCCAGATACAGCATCTGAAAACTCTGCGCGCTAATTTCTTCGTTGAGATCATTCAGCTGAAAAAAAGTCGCGGGTGTACCTTCTATTTTGATATGTTCTAACTGACCATCTTTACTGGTAATAATTATCTTATCGCCGGTGAAGCGAATACTGCCTTTAACGATTTTTACATTGCCGGTATACACACTGATGCTTTCACGCTCACGCATCTCTACCTGGTCAGCCTCAATTTCAATCGGTGCATTGCTGTCATCGGCTTTGGCAAATGCGTGTTGCGGAGTCAGAAATAACACAGGTAATAATGTGGATAGCAGTCGTTTAATGTGCTTGTTCATAACGGCCTTTTACCTGCGATTGTAAGAGTAGCGTGCCCTGTTTGTTGTCAATCATCAGGCCCATGGAATTTAAGCTGGCATCTGCCGTTTCTACTCGGGCGAGTTTGCTGGTTTCTGCAATCTGCGTTTGTGTGTTTATTTTAAGATAGTCAGTATAAATGGAAAGTTCATTCTGCGGGCTTCCCGTGTCTCGTTGAATGACAACATTGTCATACAGGTGTATCAGTTCTCTGTCCTGTTCAAAAACCGCACGGTCTGCCTGTATGCTGAACTGTCTGTCTTTATCGTTAAGCAGGATATCCGGTTTATCCAGTTCGGCATAATTCTGTTCTTCGAAATGTAGCATTTTCTGCGCTTTTATCACATAACTTGTCCTGCCCTGTTTATCCAGTTGGGTGATGATGAAATGCTCCATGAAATAATCGGGCAGTCGTTCGGTTGACGGTCTGGATTCATCATCCTGCTGTTTGCTGCTTTCCTGAAACCACAGGCTGATAATGCCAATAATGATTACGATAACAAGTGTGATGTAGGTGCGCATTGTAGAGAAGGGGTATCAGGCTTATTCGCTGATGTAAGACTGCAGCATATCCTGCAGCTTTCCCTGTGCTTCAAGAATCAGTTCGCAGACATCACGTCCGGCGCCGCAGCCGCCGTTGTTTTCAGTAATCCAGTGTGCATGTTGTTTGACAAATGAATGTCCATCCTGAACACAAATGGCAAGGCCGACTTTACTCATTACCGGCAGGTCAACGACATCATCGCCGACATAGGCAATGTCTTCATGAGACAGGCCGGTTTCTTTCAGCAGTGCTTCGTAAGCAGGCAGCTTTTCTCGTTTACCCTGATAAATGCGGGTGATACCCAGATCTTTTGCGCGGTACTTTACGACTTCTGATTTGCGGCCGGTAATAATGGCAACTTCAACGCCGCCATCCTGCAGCATGCGTAAGCCATGGCCATCCTTCGAATTAAAGGCTTTATATTCCTGACCATCGTCACCAATAAATAATGCGCCGGTTGTTAGTACACCATCGATATCAAAGATAACGAGTTTTATTTTTTTAGCTTTTTCTAGAATATCTTGCATCAAATCAATCCTTAAATACCGGCGGGGTTAAACAACACCAGCGCGTAGTAAGTCATGCATATTGAGGGCACCAATTAACAGGTTGTTGTCATCGACAACGAGCATGGCGTTAATTTTGTTCTGTTGCATTTCGGTGAGTGCCTGTGCGGCCAGCAGGTGTTGCTGAATACATTTACAGTTGGCCGTCATCACGTCCTTAATTGCGGCAGTGTGTATATCAATATTTTTATCGAGGGTGCGGCGCAGGTCACCATCGGTATAGATGCCTAAAAGCTGATCGTCTGCATCGACAATCGCGGTCATGCCGAGACCTTTCTGGGTGATTTCCAGTAAAGCATCTCGCAGCGTAGCCGTTTCAGTAACTTTTGGAATGTCATTGCCGCAGTGCATAATATCGCGTACATGTAATAACAGCCTGCGCCCCAGGCTACCACCGGGATGCGACAGGGCAAAATCTTCTTCGGTAAAACCACGAGCATCCAGCAGGGCAACGGCCAGGGCGTCGCCAAGCACTAATGCAACGGTGGTGCTTGATGTGGGTGCCAGACCCAGCGGACAGGCTTCTTTTTCAACGCTGGCATCTAAATTAATATCGGCCTCTGTGGCCAGTGTTGAGCTGCTTTTACCGGTAATGCTGATCATCGGTACCTGCAGGCGTTTGATAATCGGCAGAATGGTGAGGATCTCACCGGTTTCGCCAGAGTTGGAAAGGGCGATGACCACATCTTTTGGTGTGATCATGCCGAGGTCGCCATGGCTGGCCTCTCCCGGGTGCACAAAAAAAGCAGGGGTTCCAGTGCTCGCCAGGGTTGCCGCAATCTTGTTACCAATATGGCCCGATTTCCCCATGCCCGTCACCACAACGCGTCCTTCACAGGAAAGCATCAGCTCGCAGGCTTTTACAAAACGCTCATCAATACGGGCTTTTAAGGCATGAATTGCGGCCAGTTCGGTTTCAATAACCGCCAGCCCTAGCTGTTGCGTTTGTTTGGAGTTTATTGGCGGATGCTCTGATGCTTGATTCACGCGGTTTCCCATTAGCAGAAAGAGTTAATTTATTGTATGGCGCTAAAATAAAGGATTACTTCGTAAGCAGCAAATATTGCCAGCAAAATATAGCCCTCAAGCCGGGTAATAATGCCTTTTGTTTTTCGTCCAAACGCCATAATAAACATCAGCACAGTAAGAACAAGCATAATCGGCAGGTCACGCGTGAGCACGCCCTCATCCAGTAACGAGGGGTGAATGAGTCCAGTCACACCCAGTACTCCCAGGGTGTTAAACATATTTGAGCCAATCACATTGCCGAGAGCGATGTCATGTTCACCTTTGCGGGCACTCATAATGGACGCGGCCAGTTCAGGCAGGCTGGTGCCGATGGCAACAATTGTCAGGCCAATGATCAGGTCGCTTACACCGAGTACAGTGGCAATATTAATCGCCCCCCATACCAGTAGCTTAGAGCTTATTAATAACAGCGTAATGCCCGCCAGTAACAGCAGTATGGCTTTCTGCATGGGCATGCCTTCGGGTATTTCATGATCGAATTCACTGCTCAGTGGATCAATATCGGTATTATTAAGGTTGCTGCGTCGCTGTTGCAGGGCCGTGTGAACGACCCAGGCCATCAATGCAATCAGGCCCAGTATCATTATTATGCCGTCACTTAGCCCGAGTTCATTATCAAAGGCAACCAGCAGCAGGGCGAGGATGGTTGCGATAAACAACAGAGGGTATTCACGCTTGAGAATACTTGAATGCACGGTGAGAGGGACGACAACCGCCGTGGCACCCAGCACCAGCGCAATATTGGTAATATTCGAGCCAATAGCATTTCCCACAGCGAGGCCGGGGTTGCCGCCAAAGGAGGCGATAGAGGCCACCAGAATTTCTGGTGCAGAGGTGCCAAAGCCAACGACGGTGAGACCGATAACCAGCGGCGATACGCCAAGGTTTCGGGCAGTCGCTGATGCGCCAGTAACGAACAGGTCGGCGCTCCAGATTAATAGAGCAAAACCGGCAAGTATGGCAACTAAATCAATTAGAATGGACACATGTATTCCAGACAACAAAATAAAGTCGGCAATGATACACGATAATGATCAACAACAAGAGATCACAGCAGATGAATCCAGCACACGGGCCAATTTGCGTCTGGGTGCGCTGGGCTGGAATCATGCAAACTGGCAGGACAGTTTTTACCCGGATGATTTACCGGCAGACTGGCAGCTGGGGTTTTATGCTAACGAGTTTAATTCGGTGCTGGTGCCTGAAGCTGAATGGCGAGCTAATTTGCACGAGCTGGAAGGCTGGGCAGAGGAGGTGCCAGAAAACTTTCGCTTTTATCTGCAGATGGTGCAGCGGGATGAAGCTGAAGTGGCGCACTTGTCAGGCTTGCTCGGACAGTCGCTGGGTGCGGTGATTTCATATGATGCCAGTGACTTCTTACAGCCACCGTTTGCGCTGCTTAATTATTCGAGCAGAAGCTTGCGCGAATGGCGTGAATGGCTAGACGTGCACGGTGATTCTCTGCAGGCTATTTTTCTGGCCGATGCAACCCTCAGCGTGCAGCAGTTGTCAGACTTTAAGTCACTGATTGAAATGCTGGGTTTGTAAGCTCATGTCGTGTATGTGAAATAGGCGAGTATTTTGCATAATCATCAACGGCACGCTTTGATAGTCAAACAGACTTGTATATAGTTACGTGCAATTCATTGCCGGTTGATTATATAACAGGCAGGCACGATACATTCATTGCCCATATTATAAGGAACAGGATTATTTCAACTGATACATCAGATGCGCTGGTGCAAATTCGCGGCCTGAGTTTTTCCCGGGGCAGTCGTGTTATTTTTGAGCACGTTGATATGGATATACAACAGGGCAAGGTGACGTCCATTATGGGCCCCAGTGGTACCGGTAAAACAACCCTGTTAAAACTGATAGGTGGTCAGCTAAAGCCCGATAGCGGCACGGTGCATGTAGCCGGTGAAAATGTACATAAGCTCTCACCTGCCGCGCTTTATGATTTGCGCCGTCGTACCATGGGTATGCTGTTTCAGAGTGGCGCGCTGTTAACGGATTTATCGGTATTTGAAAATGTTGCCTTTCCCTTGCGTGAACATACGTCACTTCCGGAGGCGGCGATTCGTCAGCTGGTATTGCTTAAGCTGGAAGTCGTCGGACTGCGCGGTGCGCGCGATTTAATGCCGGCGGAGCTATCCGGTGGTATGGCGCGACGCGTGGCGCTGGCACGGGCAATTTCCCTGGATCCGCAGATGATTATGTACGATGAGCCGTTTACCGGGCAGGATCCGATTTCCATGGGGGTGCTGGTGAAACTGATACATGATATGAACCACGCGCTGGGTATGACCTCGGTGGTGGTATCTCACGATGTAAAGGAAGCGACCAGTATCTCGGATTATATTTACATTATTTCTGGCGGTAAGGTGGTGCAACATGGCACGCCGATGGAAATCAGGCATTCCAGCTCTGAATGGGTGCAGCAGTTTATGGGGGGGCTGGCGGATGGTCCGGTGCCTTTCCATTATTCATCAACGCCCCTTATGGATGATCTGATGGTCGATGCCTCGATGGCCACAGGCAAAGGTAACGCATCATGATGGACTGGTTACAGAGTATCGGTCATCGAACATTCAGCCGTTTTGCGCGTGTAGGGCGTGGCAGCCTGTTTCTCTGGCAATGCCTGTTAAGCCTGACTTATATTCCGCGAAAACCCATGTTACTGGTACGTCAGCTGTATTCGGTGGGTGTGCAGACCTTACTCATTATTCTGGTGGCCGGTGTGTTTGTCGGTATGGTGCTGGCTCTACAGGCCTATATTGTGCTGGTGGATTTTGGTGCGGAAGAGTCGATCAGTCTAATGGTCTCTCTGAGTATTCTGCGCGAACTGGGGCCGGTGTTTACCGGCCTGCTGTTTGCGGGCCGTGCGGGTTCGGCGCTCACCGCAGAAATTGGCCTGATGAAAAGTACCGAGCAGCTTTCCGGTATGGAAATGATGGCGGTGAATCCGATGAAATATATTATCGCACCGCGTTTTCTTGCCGGGGTTATATCTGTGCCCTTATTAACGGCGATCTTTATGGCCGTGGCCATTCTCGGTGGTTTTTTTGTGGCGACCGAAATGCTCGGTCAGTATGAAGGTGTATTCTGGTCGCAGATGCAGGTGAAGGTCGATTTTTATCAGGACTTGATGAACGGCATGATCAAGAGCCTGGTCTTTGGTTTTGTGGTGGTGTGGATTGCCGTGTTTGAAGGCTATGACTGTATTCCAACCTCGGAAGGCCTGGGGCAGGCAACCACGCGTACAGTAGTACATGGTTCACTGGCAGTGCTTGGGCTGGATTTTATTCTCACCGCACTAATGTTTAATGTTTAGCTTTATCAATGTGAAGGCATTTAAAGAATGAATACTCGTAATCTGGAAATTATGGTCGGCGCATTTGTCGTAATGGCGATACTGGCGATGGTGATGTTGTCGTTAAAGGTCAGTAATCTGGCCAGCTATGGTGATGACAGTAATGTGTATGAAGTAAAGGCACAGTTTGAAAACATCGGCGGTCTGAAAATTCGTTCACCAGTGAGTGCCGGGGGCGTAAGAGTCGGTAAGGTGGCCGATATCAGTTACAACAACGAGGCGTTCACGGCTGTGGTGACAATGCAGCTGGAAGACAGTTACCAGTTTCCCATGGATACTTCGGCCAGTATTCTAACCGCGGGACTGCTGGGTGAGCAGTATGTCGGGCTGGTGCCGGGGGCTGATGAAGAAGTGCTGGTACAGGGTAGTGAAATTGAACTGACCCAGTCGGCGTTGGTGCTGGAACAGGTGATTGGCCAGTTCCTGTATTCCAAAGCGCAGGAAGACTAGGCGAGAAAGAGCAGGAGTCTAATATGCAACAATTAATACGGTTATGTCTGTTAGGTCTGGGGCTGTTACTGACACTTAATGTGTCGGCAGAAACGGTCTCGCCCGACGAGTTGATTAAATCAACATCGGAAAAAGTGCTGACGGCACTTGAACAGAACAAGGAAAAATACGCGCAGCAGCCAGAGCATCTGTATGCCCTGGTGAATGAGATCATTCTTCCACATATGGACTTTCGCGCCATGAGTAAGCTCGCGCTGGGCAAGAACTGGCGCAAGGCGAACGAAGATCAGCAGGATCGATTTGTGGATGCATTTAAAACCATGCTGATCCGTACCTACAGTAAGTCGCTGACCGAGTATGCCGGGCAGGAAATCAAGTTTTTGCCTTACCGTTTACCTGAGGAAGGTAAGCGTACGGTAACGGTGCAGACGGTGATTAGCCAGGGCAGTGGCCCGGATATTCCGATCGACTACAGCCTGCGCATCAAGGATGACATCTGGAAAGTGTACGATATTAAAATTGACGGGATTAGCCTGGTGACCAACTACCGCAATACGTTTGCGGCTGATATAAGCCGTGTTGGTATAGAAGGCCTGATTGAACAGTTGCTGGCTAAATCAGATAAGTCTGCAACAGATGCTCCTGATAAGGTATAAAGTTTGATGGCCAGATATGAGCAGAGCAAAGGTCAGATTCGTCTCTTCGGAGAGCTGGATTTTGTTGCGGTGGCCGAGTTGCTTAATCAGTCAGGTATCAATATTGATTCTGCCATGGCTGAAAACGGGCAAATCACCGTCGATTTGTCTGAAATTAGTCGTTTCAATAGTGCGTCTCTTACACTTTTGCTCAATTGGATGCAAAAGGCGCAGCAAAAAGACCTGCAAATCAAGTATCATAACGCCCCTAAGCAACTCATGGTCATTGCCGAGGCCTATGGCATTGATCACGAGCTTCCCTTAACAACGGCCTGAGCTGTATTTAAGGGCGCCTCTACAAATAGATTGTGACCTAAAGACTGTTGAATGAATAAGCTGTTAATTCAGGGTGGTGTCACCCTTAACGGAGATGTTCGCATCTCCGGTGCAAAAAATGCGGTATTGCCGATTCTTGCAGCAACGATGCTGGCGAATGGTAAATCGGTTATCCAGAACGTTCCGCACCTGCAGGATGTAACCACCACTATGGCTCTGCTAGGCAGTATGGGCGTTACCGTGGTGCTCGATGAGACCATGAGTATCGAGGTGGATGCCTCTACCATGGAAACGCAGGTTGCACCTTATGAACTGGTGCGCACCATGCGTTCCTCGATTCTGGTGCTGGGGCCGCTGCTGACCCGCTATGGTTACGCGGAAGTTTCGCTGCCCGGTGGCTGTGCGATTGGTTCGCGGCCGGTGAATATTCATATTAAGGGCATGCAGGATATGGGTGCCGATATAGAAGTGAAAAATGGCTATATCATTGCTAAAGCGGAGCGCCTGAAAGGCGCACGAATTGTCATGGATATGGTGACCGTAACCGGTACCGAAAATCTGATGATGGCGGCGGTGCTGGCCGATGGTATTACCGTGCTGGAAAATGCGGCACGTGAACCCGAGGTTATCGACCTGGCCAATTTCCTCAATAAGATGGGTGCGAAAATTTCCGGTGCAGGCACGGACTCTATTACTATCGAAGGGGTAGAGGCGCTACAGGGAACCACCTATAAAGTGGTGCCAGATCGAATAGAAACCGGCACCTTTCTGGTGGCTGCAGCAATTACCGGTGGCCGGGTAAAAGTAAAAGATACAGATCCTAAGCTACTCGATGCTGTGCTCGACAAACTGCGCGAAGCCGGTGCTGAAATCACCTCGGGTGATGACTGGATTGAGCTGGATATGCAGGGCAAACGCCCGAAAGCAGTGAGTGTGCGTACAGCCCCATACCCGGCCTTCCCGACCGATATGCAGGCGCAGTTTACCGCGTTGAATGTGGTGGCCGAAGGTACCGGCACCATCGTTGAAACGGTATTTGAAAATCGTTTTATGCATGTGCAGGAATTACAGCGCATGGGTGCCAATATTGAAGTCGAAGGCAATACGGCGATTGTTCGCGGCGTAGAAGAGCTGAATGCCGCGCCAATTATGGCGACCGATTTACGCGCTTCAGCCAGTTTGATTCTGGCCGGCCTGGTGGCGAAAGGTGAAACGGAAGTGTTACGTATTTATCACATCGATCGTGGCTATGAATTAATTGAAGAGAAGCTTGCTTATCTTGGCGCTAAAATTCGCCGAGTGCCCGAATGATTGAAACCTGAATGATAAAATCTGCAAGAGAACATGCAGAGTAAGCTTTGCAGATGATTTCCAGTAAACACAACAGACAATACAGCCATTAAAATATTATGAGTAATACAATCACTATTGCGCTATCAAAAGGGCGCATCTTCAAAGAAACGTTACCACTCCTGGAAGCGGCGGGCATTGTTCCAAAAGATGATCCGGAAAAAAGCCGCAAACTGATTCTCGATACCAATCAGGATGATGTGAAACTGGTGATTATTCGCGCCACAGATGTACCGACCTATGTGCAGTATGGTGCGGCTGATCTGGGTGTTGCGGGTAAGGATGTGTTAATGGAGCATGGTGGTGATGGACTGTATGAACTGGTCGATCTGAATATTGCCAAATGTAAATTAATGACCGCAGGTCTGGTGGATTTTGTGCCTCACGATGGACGCCTGAGAGTGGCGACCAAGTTTGTTAATGTGGCGCGTCAGTTCTTCGCTGAACAGGGCAAACAGGTAGAAGTGATCAAGCTGTATGGTTCAATGGAACTGGGGCCGATTGTTGGATTATCGGATCTGATTGTTGATGTGGTGGACACCGGGAATACATTGAAAGCCAATGGCTTAAAACCGATGGATCATATTGCCGATATCAGTTCGCGTCTTGTCGTTAATAAAGCGTCGTTAAAAATGAAACATGATCGGATTCAGCAGATGGTTGAACGTATGCGTCAGGCAGTTAAGTAGGGCAGATAGAAAACATGGTTAATATTTCACAGCTAACTACGCAGCAGGCCGATTTCTGGCAACAGTTAGATCAGGTGCTGTCATGGGAATCGGTTTCCGATGAACAGGTGTTCAACACAGTGAACGGTATTATTCGTGATATCCGTACACGTGGCGATGCCGCGGTCGTTGAATACACCAACAAGTTTGATCGTGTCAATGTATCTTCTATGGCCGAGCTGGAAATTCCAGAATCCCGTCTGCAGGAATCTCTGGGTAAAATTTCTACTGAACAACGTGCCGCGCTGGAAAAAGCCGCGGAACGTGTGCGTGCCTATGCCGAACATCAGAAGATGGAATCATGGTCTTACACAGAAGATGATGGCACCTTTTTAGGCCAGCAGGTAACACCAATGGATCGCGCCGGTTTATATGTGCCCGGTGGGAAAGCGGCTTACCCATCATCCGTGATTATGAATGCAGTGCCAGCAAAGGTGGCCGGTGTGCCCGAGTTAATTATGGTAGTGCCAACACCTGACGGTGAAATAAATGATCTGGTCTTTGCCGCTGCCGCGATTGCGGGTGTTGATCGTGTGTTTGCGATTGGTGGTGCACAGGCTGTCGCGGCATTAGCTTATGGCACACAGACGATTCCGCAGGTCGATAAAATTGTCGGCCCCGGCAATATTTATGTCGCCACCGCAAAACGCATGGTGTTTGGTGCAGCCGGTATCGATATGATTGCCGGGCCTTCAGAAATATGTGTGGTGTGTGATGGCAAAACAAACCCCGACTGGATTGCCATGGATCTGTTTTCGCAGGCCGAGCATGACGAAGATGCACAGTCGATTCTGGTGTGTCCCGATGCGGACTATATAGAGCAGGTTAAAGCCAGTGTAAATAAACTGATTCAGGACATGCCACGTGCGGAGATTATTAAAAAATCGCTGACCGAACGTGGTGTTCTGATTGAAGTAAAAAATATCGAAGAAGCGATTGAAGTGGCTAACTATATTGCCCCGGAACATCTTGAATTATCCGTCGAAAATGCACGGGAAATGGCCGGACAGATACGGCATGCCGGTGCTATTTTTATGGGGCGTTATACGGCAGAAGCGCTGGGTGATTACTGCGCCGGGCCGAATCATGTTTTACCTACTTCACGTACCGCACGTTTTTCTTCACCGCTCGGTGTGTATGATTTCCAGAAGCGCTCAAGCCTGATTGACTGTTCAGATGTAGGCGCTTCGGCTTTAGGTAAAGTTGCATCGGTACTGGCACATGGTGAAGGACTGGTAGCGCACGCCCGTTCAGCGGAATATCGTATCAAAGATTAATCCTATGGGTGACATTGTTCCCTTTAAAAAAGTGAAAGCAGCAGATAAACATAAAGGTCATACTTTATGTAAAAGAGGTTTTCATAAATGGGAATTACTTAAAGATCAGCAGTTTGATACAAAACAGGGAAAGCTGGTGACCGTATATAAATGCCAGCGCTGTGGTGCGCTCAAAAATCAGGCGCAATAAAGGTCTCTCACAATAATGAATCTAAACGAATTAATCTAATTAGGGATTATGCAAAAAGTACAGCATTTTGTTATCACTCGATTCAACCTTAAGGTGTCTGAATCGTTTACCACGGATAAAAATCAAATGACCACGCAAACGGATGACTGGTTAAGCCATCGTTTTGATCTGTTTGAGAAATACTGTTTGCCCTCGGTTGCAGCACAGACCAATCAGGACTTTAGCTGGTTTCTGCTGTTCGATGAAGGTACGCCGGATGAGTTTCGTCTACGGGTAGAGCAGGCAAAAAAAACCTGTCCACAAATCATCGATTGTTATCTGAAAGGTAGCAATATGATGCCTGTTATTGAAAAATATATTCTTCCTCATACAGACGTGCTGATTTCTACTCGCATGGATAATGATGACGCGTTTCGTGATGATGCAATGCAAATTGTGCGTGATCAACTCAAAGGCACGACACGGGATCTGTGTGTTAATTTACGTTTTGGTTATTCGTATGACGTGAACCAGGATCAGGCTGAAGTATTCTCACAGAAATACAATCCATTTAGTTCGCTGATTGAGTTTAGAAAAGAAACGCCTTTTAAAACAATCTGGGGTGCTGCGCATGGAAAAATTCATCAGCTGGCAAAAGTAAAGCAGATTAAAACGGGGCCGCACTGGCTAATGGTAGTGCATGATCGCAATGTGGCAAATCGTATGCCGGGTGAATACAAATATTATAGTTTGTGGAAATGGCGACGTTTGAAGCGGTATGTTAAAAAATATCTGGTGCCACGAATTCGAAAACTATTCTGGTCTGCTGAATTCAAGAAAAAATATACACTAGAGGAGCTTAATGGGCGTTTTCACACAAAGCTCCGATAAGTAAGCTTCGTAATAAAAAAGGCCTGAAATCTCAGGCCTTTTTTTATGGCACATCAAAGCGTAGACAGTTAGTTAACGGTAATTTTTCTCGGCAGTACGGCTTCCTGTTTTGGAATGCGTACAGTGAGTACTCCGTGATCGCTACTCGCTTCAATACCTTCTGCGTTAACGCCCTCAGGCATATTGAAACGACGATAAAATATACCGTGCTGTCTTTCTATTCGCTTAAAGCCTGCTTTTTCAGTTTTAAGCTCAGCGTTTCGTTCGCCCTTAATCGTTAGCGTATTGTTTTCCATGTGGATATCAATATCTTTTGGGTCGACACCGGGAATGTCAGCGATAAGAAGATACTGGTTGGCTTCTTCTTTAATATCAACCGCGGGTGTCCAGTCGCTAGTTACCACATTGCCGTTGTCTTCGCTTTTGCTTTGCTGCGTCAGCGGTTGCATGCGGTTCATTTCGTGTTGCAGCTGGTCGAAAATAGTCCAGGGATTGTAGTGTGTTAGGCTCATTTCATTATCTCCAGAAGGAATTGTTCAAAAAATAAATTTAAAAGTATTGCCTGTCGACTTGGCTTAGCTAATAGATAGGGATAGAAAAAGTGAATTCAAGTAAAATAATTAAAAAATTTCCTGCAACGTGTCACAAGGAAATAAGTGATATGTTTTATTAAGTACAAGCTCGGGCGGTCGATTTTTTTTGCACTATAATGCCGGGCTAAAGCCTGCGATAGCCCGGTATTATCTGCTATGATTAGGCGCTTTACAGAAGATCGAGTAACAGCTTTCATGTCAGATTTAATTCGTCCAGAAATTCAAGCACTTAAGGCTTATCATGTAGCCGACCCGGCTAATATGATCAAGCTGGACGCTATGGAAAACCCATATTCCATTCCAGCATCCTTAACCGAGGAATGGCTTGACCTGATCTCGCAGGCAGCGATTAATCGTTACCCCGATCCGGCAGCGCGAAAGTTATCTGCGGCCCTTAGAAAGTACATGGAGGTGCCGGACAATAGTTCAATGGTGCTGGGTAATGGTTCTGATGAGCTGATACAAATGATGGCCATGGCGGTTGCTCAGCCGGGTAAGAAAATCATGGCGCCGGAGCCAGGTTTTGTCATGTATCAGATGATCGCTACCTTTACCGCAATGCACTATATCGGTATTCCACTGAAAGAGGATTTTTCACTGGATATGCCCGCCATGCTGGAAGCGATAATGCGTGAGCAGCCGGCGCTGATTTTTCTGGCCTATCCAAACAACCCGACCGGCAATCTGTTTTCTGAAGATGATATTGTGCAGATACTGAATGCATCCGCCGGGCTGGTGATTGTTGATGAGGCATATCATCCCTTTGCCTGTAGCAGTTTTATGTCGCGTCTGGGTGAGTTTGATAATCTTCTGGTGATGCGTACCGTGTCCAAAATGGGACTGGCAGGTTTGCGACTTGGCTTGCTGGCGGGCCCGGAAAAATGGATTAGAGAATTTGATAAGGTGCGCCTGCCATACAATATTAACGTGCTGACACAGATAACCGCTGAATTTGCACTACGTCATGCGGATGTGTTTGAGAAGCAGGCGGCGATTATTCGTGAGCAGCGGCAATGGCTGTTCGAGCAGTTACAGGGCATGGGTCAGTTTGAGGTGTTTCCAAGCCGTGCCAATTTTATTCTGATGCGTGTGCTGCAGGGAGATGCCACTGATATCTTCGAATCAATGAAGCAAAAGGGCGTGCTGATTAAAAATATGCATCCTGCGGGCGGTGTTTTGAGTCAGTGTTTGCGTCTGACTGTCGGTACAGCGGAAGAAAATAAAGCAATGCTGGCGGCGTTGACGGAGAGTGCTGGATAATAGCTGACCTGCGGTAGTTTCCATTACGTCATAAAAGATTAACGCTAACAACGCAAAGGCCACAAATAAACGTGAATCTTTTTATAAAAAACGCATAGCGTTTATTTGCGTTTTTCGCGTTTTCTTTTATCTCCGGTTTTTGCCTCTTACAGTTCAATATTTCAAAGTAACCCTAGGATGCCGGGCGTTGTCCCAGCGTTGCCTCGGTGACAAAGCTCTGGCGTTCACGTATGCCACTGATCTGGACTTTATCGCCGGGCTTGCCCTGTGCAATAAAGTCGAGCACATCACGGGTGTCACGAATCGCGCTCTTGTTGATGTGCGTTAAAATGTCACCCACACGAATTCCGGCCATTTCGGCGGGCCCGCGATCAAATACATCGGTGATTAAAACCCCCTGAATATTGTTAAGCCCGATATGCCCCAGCATTTGCGGGTTTAAGTCTACGCCTTCTACGCCTAACCAGCCGCGTATCACTTCGCCATTTTCAATGATCTGTTGAACTACATCGAGAACCAGGTTTATCGGTATAGCAAAGCTGATGCCCAGATAGTTTCCGGTCTGGCTGTAAATGGCCGAGTTGATGCCGACGATTTCGCCTCTGGAATTAATCAGTGCGCCACCCGAGTTACCCGGATTAATCGCGGCATCTGTCTGAATAAAATTTTCATAGGTGTTAAGGCCCACGCGGTCGCGCCCCGTTGCACTGATAATGCCCTGGGTAACGGTTTGCCCGATACCGAATGGATTACCAATCGCCAGTGCGATATCGCCGACGCGAATATTATCGCTGTTAGCAATAGTGACGGCGGGCATGGAGTTAATTCCGGCGGTGATAACGGCCAGATCAGAATCCGGATCAAGCCCAAGAATCTTCGCGCTGAGCTGCCGACCATCATGTAGAATGACTTCAATTTTTTCAGCGCCTGCCACCACGTGATGGTTGGTAACAATATACCCCTTGTTGCTAATAATGACGCCTGAGCCCTTATTGGGGCGAATTTTGAATTTGGGCTGGCTGCTTTGTTCAAGGCTTGGCAGGGCGTTAGTGGGTGGTTCAGCAATCAGGTAATACGCCTTAATGCTAACCACCGATGCCGATACCTTGTTTACAGCGTCGGCATAGCTATCACGAGGAGATGCCTGAGCAGACGCTTGAGGTTCTGTGCGCTGATGATCCTGCTGAAGATAAATGAGCAATGCACCAAGGGCCAAACCAAGCAGAGCCCAGCTGATGATAAAGCGTGTAGAATAGGTTTTGTTCATAGTCGTTATTTTTTCTGGAGAACGAATGCAGCCACTAAAAGTGATAGTAGAGTACTGTAACGACCTGTTGCGAGTAAATGAGTTCAGTGATTATTGTCCAAATGGCTTACAGGTAGAGGGGCGAGAACAGATCGGCAGGCTTGTGTGTGGTGTTACCGCATGTCAGGCATTAATCGACCAGGCGATTGAGTTAAAGGCTGATGCGATTCTGGTGCATCACGGTTATTTCTGGAAAAACGAAGAGCCGACTATCGCTGGTATGAAGCGTAAGCGTATCAAAGCCCTGCTGGATCACAATATCAGTTTGCTGGCCTATCATTTGCCTCTGGATGCTCATGCAGAGTTTGGTAATAATGTCACCCTCGCCCGCGAGCTGGGCTTGCAGGTAGAGCGTGTGGAGCAGCAGGGAAGTGCCAAAGGGCTGTTATGGAGCGGGCGATTGCCCCGTACCATACGCGCCGAAGATGTTGCGCAACTGATTACACAGAAGCTGGGGCGAGTGCCGTTGCATCTGCCGGCGCTGAGCGACAGGGAGATAATCACTGTGGGCTGGTGTACGGGTGGTGCAGAGCATTATATAGAGCAGGCGGCCGCTCTTGGGCTAGATGCCTATATCAGCGGTGAAGTATCCGAACAGACCACGCACCTGGCGAGAGAGCTGGATATTCACTACTTTGCCGCCGGACATCATGCGACGGAATCATATGGTGTGCAGGCACTGGCCGCGCATTTGCAGGAAAAATTCTCCCTGCAGGTGGAGTTTGTCGATGTGCCTAATCCGGTTTAATAAGCACTTTTTAACGTTTTCTTAACACTTTGATAAACAACGCAAAACTTATTTAGTCCTTGGATAAAGTACTGAAATCGAGTAAGATACTGCGGCGATTTTTCATGTCCCTTTTGCGTAGGGAAAAGTCAAAAATACAGTTATCTGGATGAAGTTTACAGCCAGTAGAGATCTGCTCTGAGGGTGTAAATGAATGTGTCAGGCAACATGATTTCAATCAATATAGTCTAAGAGAGGTACTCATGGCTACAGAAGGCGTAGATCAAAATAAACGCCGCTTTCTGACAAACACCACCGCTGTGGTTGGTGCTGTCGGAGCTGGTTTTGTCGCTGTACCCTTCCTGTCTTCCTGGGCTCCTAGTGAGCGTGCCAAAACTGCAGGTGCTCCTGTAGAAGTGGACATCAGTAAGTTACAAGAAGGTCAATTGCTGACAGTTGAATGGCGTGGTAAGCCCGTGTGGATTATCAAGCGTACTGCACAGAATCTGAGTGATCTTCCATCGCTAGATGATAGTTTACGAGATCCTGCTTCTGAGAATGATCAGCAGCCAGAGTATGCGCGTAATGCGACTCGTTCTATCAAGCCAGAGGTTGTGGTGATGGTGGGTATCTGTACTCACCTGGGTTGTTCGCCAACCTATCGCCCAGATCTGGGAGCGGCTGATCTGGGTGGAGCCGACTGGAAAGGTGGTTTCTTCTGCCCATGTCACGGTTCCAAGTTTGATCTGGCTGGTCGTGTATATCAGGGTGTACCTGCACCACTCAATCTGGAAATACCCCCTCATTTCTATAAGAGCGATCGTACCATTCTGGTCGGTGAAGATGGAGGCGCGGCATAATGTTTAAAAGTCTAATGTCCTGGGTTGATGATCGTTTCCCCGCTACAAAAATGTGGAACGAGCATTTAGCTGAATACTACGCACCAAAGAACTTCAACTTCTGGTACTTCTTTGGCTCACTCGCGCTGCTGGTTCTGGTTATCCAGATTGTATCCGGCATCTTCCTCACAATGCACTACAAGCCTGACGGTGCTATGGCCTTCGCATCGGTGGAATACATCATGCGTGATGTGCCTTATGGCTGGCTGATCCGCTATATTCACTCAACAGGTGCAACCGCGTTCTTCGTAGTGGTTTATCTGCACATGTTCCGTGGCTTAATGTACGGTTCATTCAAGAAGCCGCGTGAACTGGTGTGGCTGTTCGGTATGTTTATCTACCTTGCACTGATGGCAGAAGCCTTTATGGGTTACCTGCTACCATGGGGTCAGATGTCATTCTGGGGTGCGCAGGTTATCATTTCACTGTTTGGTGCATTACCCATTATTGGTGAGCCACTCACACTGTGGATTCGTGGTGACTTTGTTATCTCTGATGCAACACTGAATCGCTTCTTCGCATTGCACGTTATTGCATTGCCGCTGGTTATTCTGGGGCTGGTTGTTGCTCATATAATTGCATTGCATGAAGTGGGCTCTAATAATCCGGAAGGCATTGAAATCAAGAAGAACAAGGATGAGAACGGCATTCCACTGGATGGCATTCCATTCCACCCTTACTACTCTGTTAAAGATATCGTAGGCGTGATTGTGTTCCTGATCTTCTTCAGCATCGTATTGTTCTTTATGCCAGAAGGCGGCGGTTACCTGCTTGAGCATGCAAACTTTATCCCTTCGGATCCATTAAAAACTCCAGCGCACATTGCGCCAGTCTGGTACTTCACGCCGTTCTACGCAATTTTGCGCGCGGTTCCCGATAAGCTGGGTGGTGTTATTGCAATGGGCGCAGCGATTGTTGTGTTATTCCTGCTGCCATGGATAGACCAGTGTAAAGTGAAATCGATTCGCTATCGTGGTACTAGCTTCAAGCTATTACTGGTTGCGTTTGTTATTTCATTTATCGCATTGGGTGTTCTGGGTATTTTACCAGCAGGTCCGGTTGAAACTCTGCTAGCTCAGATCTTTAGTTTGATTTACTTTGGTTTCTTTGTAGCCCTGTATTTCACCTCTAAGAATGAAAAGACGAAACCTGTTCCAGAGAGGATTACAAAATGAGAAGATTGATAAGCGTAATTCTTTTAGCGTTTTCCGGTTCAGTACTGGCAGCAGGCGGTTATGCTCCGGGTTACACACCAGATAAAGCGCCAGTTGATCTACATGATCTAGAGTCGCTGAAGCGCGGTGCTGAAACCTTTGCTAATAACTGCCTGAGTTGTCACTCAGCGGACTATATGCGTTATAACCGTATTGGCGCTGATCTTGGCTGGTCAGATGTTGAAGTGAGTGACAAGTTAATCTCTACCCGTGGTGCCGATGGCGAAAAAACCAAAGTGGGTGAGTTAATGAAAGTCGCTATGGATAACGACTATTCAAGCGTGGCTTTTGGAACAAAAATTCCAGGCCTGACGGTGGTCGCTCGTTCACGTGGTGCGGACTGGTTATATAACTATCTACGTACTTTTTACCTCGACGATTCACGCCCTACCGGGATGAATAATCTGGCATTTCCAGATGTCGGTATGCCTCATGTTCTGTGGGAAAATCAGGGCTTGCAAAAAGCCGTGTTTCGTACAGAAATGGGTGACGACGGAAATGAAAAGCATATCTTCGAAAACATGGAAATGGTTCAGGCCGGTTCGATGAGTGCCGAAGAGTATGATGCTTATGTTGGTGATCTTGTGAACTTTATGGTTTACATGGGTGAGCCAATGCAAACTGAGCGTAAGAGCCTTGGCGTTAAGGTTATTATTTTCCTGATCTTCTTTGCAGTGATTGCTTATCTGCTGAAGAAAGAATACTGGAAAGACGTTCACTAAGTACTTAGTCCGGGTCGTCAGACTAAAGTCGGAAATATTTGTTTTCGACTTTAGCTGGCGATTTTTGACTTAAGACGCAAGATTTTTTATTGAGGCAAACACACTATGGCGTCTAATACACTCGCCAATCGCAGATCGGTTATGAATCTGTTTACATCTCCGACCTGTCCATATAGTCATCTGGCTCGTATCGTGCTGGCAGAAAAAGATATAACTTTTGAATCAATTGAAGTTGATCTGGATTCTCCGCCGGAAGATTTATCTGAGTTAAATCCGTATAACACGGTACCTACATTAATTGATCGTGATCTGGTTTTATATGATTCACGTGTCATTGTAGAGTATCTGGATGAAAGATTTCCTCACCCACCGTTGATGCCGGTAGATCCTGTATCGCGTGCAAAAACACGACTGGCTCTACATCGTGTTGAAAAAGACTGGTATCCGTTAATGCATGATATTTTGCATAAGGGAGAGAAAACTGTTGCCAAGTCACGCAAGATGTTGCGTGAAAGCATTGTCTCGGCGAACGAATTATTTAGAGTTTTACCTTTTTTTCTGAGTGAAGAATACAGCCTGGTTGATGCAACCATAGCGCCTTTATTATGGCGTTTACCTGCATTAGGCATTGAGTTACCTGCTGAAGCAAAAGCAGTAACAGACTATGCACAGCGTATATTCAATCGTGATGCGTTTCAGTTAAGTTTGACTGAAGCAGAAAAGGAAATGCGGCTTTAATTGCTATTCATTAGAGCGCTATTGTTATGACATCTAGCCGTCCCTATCTGATAAGAGCTTTATACCAGTGGATAGTCGATAACGGGGTAACGCCCTATATTCTGGTCGATGCTCTGGTAGAAGGAGTGGATGTCCCTCCGCAACATATTCAGGATAATAAAATTATTCTGAATATAGCGCCGATGGCTGTGCAGGGCTTAACCCTGGGCGATGAGGCCATTAGTTTCAGTGCGCGTTTTAGTGGGCAGTCCGTTAATCTACTTGTGCCAACAGAAGCCGTGCTGGCAATTTACGCCAGGGAGAATGGCCAGGGGATGATGTTTAACGACGAACCCGAATCACCCGACCCAGATAACTCGCCCGATGATGATGGCGAAAAGTCCAGGCCATCTTTGCGTGTGGTGAAGTAACTAACTAAACTTCTGTCGTTCCTGCGCAGGCAGGATAATTTTGTATGGAACAAAATAAACAGGCTTTATGGGGAAGTCAAATTTCCAGAGAAATTGTTTTTCCTATATAACTGTTATTTATAATTCTGATGCCGAAAAGGAAGTATACGGCATGTAGTTAGTAGTTAGCCGCTTACACTGCGGTCAAGCCTGTAAATATCAATGTGCATGATTGTGATTTAAATGGGTATGAAATATTTTCTTTTGTACATACTCACTGGAACCAGTAAATAACCTAATATTTTTCTTGAGTATAGTTTCTAATCTAATAAATAAAAAACCCTGATCAAATGACCAGGGTTTTTTTGTTACACAACTGTTTTGCGAGTTGTATGACAGTCCAGCCTAGTGGTCGTGTCTATGATCACGTCGATCGGCACGCTTTAGCTTCTTGATGAAGTTTGCATCCGCATCGTGTGAACAGGTACGAACACCACGTTGTTTCCAGTGATGTGCCCAGCCCTGAGCTTTCTTTTCACAGACAGGAGCAACGATATCGGTCAGGTCAAAGCGCCATACTGAGTCACCGAAACCATCAGGCACTTCTGACAGATTCGTTGAGCTTGGATGCTGTACAGCAACTACAAACTCAGTTGGGTTAGCAGGGTTAAAGATCATACCCGTTGCTTCTGAACCGTTCACCTGAATGCTCATGAAGTGGTCAATAGATTCCGCTACACCATCTGTGTTGGTGTCACGAACAAACCAGATATCACCACCCACATCAGAACTGTTGGGTGCATCTTCAATAATGTAGATATTGCCCAGCGCATCCTGTGCCAGATTATCAGGTGAGTTCAGGACGCCTGTGGTTGAAGGGAAGCCTTTGTTCTTCATAGTATCTGCTGTTACCAGGTACTGAACATTGGCTGTGTCTTCATCAGTCATTTCAATTGCCAGAACTGCCGTTTCAGACGTTACTGCCACATAAAGCACTTCGTTGCCGTTAGCCAGTGTACTGACTTCAGTATCTTCCGGACGACCATATGGTGTGCCATTTACTTCATCTGCGGCAGCGCGACCATTAGACTGACCTGCAGCAAATGGGTTAGTGGCTGTCAAAGGGGTGCCTTCTTCATCCGTTAGTGGAACCCAGGTGGCCATACCTGTGCGTACAGTTGTGTTGTCATTCTGGTTGTAGTTCAGTGTTGGATCGCCATCAAAGTCATTCACAGACAGTACAAACGTCTGGCCTTTTGTAAAGTCGCCAGCTTCGTCCATCACAAACTTGTAGATAGAACCGGAACGGTTTTCATCAACATAGTACATGACACGATCATCTTGCTTACTGAAGTCGATACCTTCATGAGATACGTTCGCAATGCTGTGAAGTTCACGGTATTCGATATCTGCAGGTGCTGCAAATGGATTAAGTACTTCGATGACACGACCTTCGCCTGACCACTCTTCACCCAGTAGAACGGTGCCATTAGCTGTGAAACGTGCTGGGTCAAATGCACCAAAGTCGTTAGACCAGTCACCATTCGGGCCATTCAGGTCACCGGAGAAAAGTACTTCATTAAAGTCATTTTTGATGTCGTAGCGAGAAACACCGGCACCAGAAAATGTTTCGTGAGGAATAAACAGATACTGGCCGCTTGGATCATAGGTCATCATGTCAAACATGGCAGCACCTTTACTGCCATCCCAGCGTACGACTGACTGGTTTACGTCGGCTTCAATTTCAGACATGCTGGTCAGATTTTCCTGACTTAGTCCAGCAGGTGTCTGCCAGGGTGAATTCAGTTCGTTGATATGATTTGGTGAGGCCACTGCAGCAGACTGAGTCAGTGGGTTAAAAAATATATCAGTTCCGGCAACTGCACTATGTGAGCAAGCCATAGCAATGGCCAGTGCCGTCAGGCGAGGAGCTACTGTTTTCATTATGAATACTCTCTATCAATGTTGTTTAATCGAATAACGATGGCTTAGTAATAACTAAAAGCGGCAGCTAGCTATTAAATAAGTGGGCTAATTGTCGAGAGTATTTATTAAGAACGTGTGATTAAACGATTAACGAATATGAAACATTTTGTGAAATAACAATGAATAACGTTCCAGCATAATAATGTTAAAGAATTTTGAATCTGTAAGAATTCTGCCAGTGGCCGCTGGTATTAAAAGGTCACCTGTTCATATTTTCTTCATTTAATATCAATAAAATCACGCCTCCTGAGTATGCTAGATAAGGCGAGGCAATGAACTTAAGAACAGGCAAACAGTTCTATCTACTGTTTCTATGTATGTTATGTGTTTCTGTATCAAAAATGAGTTTCGCTGAACCGCTCTATGAAACTATTCTGGAGGACATGAAAGCGCGATCTGATGTTATTCCAAAAGTGCCGAATGTGCATCCGATACACACCGTATATAACCGTGAGGCCGTAATACCTCCTCAGTGTTACACCAAGACGGAAGGCAGGTATAACCCCTGCTATGTTTGCCATCAGGATGCAATCGCTGGCCGCGAAAATGTCATGAATGATGGGGCGTTGCAAAAGGCCTATAGTTTTAGTGATACCGGTCTTACAAATCACTGGAAAAATCTGTTTGAAGATCGCAGCGATAGAATATCCAGAATCAGTGATGAGCAGATTCTGCAGTGGGTGAGAGAAGATAACTATTCCATACTTGCAGATCGCCTGAAGCAGGCGAACTTCAAGGGCTGGATACCGGATCTGAAAAAACTGGAGCAGGCCGATAAAGCCTTTGATAATGAGGGTTTTGCACTGGATAACAGTCACTGGGTAGCGTTTAACTACAAACCCATGCCCAGTACATTCTGGCCCACCAATGGCGCTACCGATGATGTCATGATTCGCCTGCCAGAAAGTTTTCGAACGAACAGTAAAGGCGAGTACTCCCGAGAAATTTATAAAGCTAATCTGACCATCCTGGAAGCGAGTATCAAGGGAGTCAGTGAAATTGACAGTCTACCGATTGATGAGAAAAAAATTCAGGTAGATCTGAATCAGGATAATAAACTGGGTGTTGTTAACAGAATCTCGGCCACTCATCAGTATGTGGGTGCGGCAAAGGGGATTTATATGGAACCAACACTCTATCCCGAGGATACAGAATTTCTGCATACGGTGAGATACCTGGATGTTAAAGCGGATGGCAGTATCGGTATTTCGACGCGTATGAAAGAAGTGCGTTATATGCGTAAGTGGCGTTTTTATAATCGACAACTCTATGCCAGAAAGTATGAACTTGAATCGTTTGAAAAGGATGCCGGAAACCTGCCCGGTTACCAGAGTCTGGGTAATCTGGGGCTGGATAATGGCAATGGCTGGGCGATACAGAGTTTTCTGGAAGATCGTCATGGGCAATTAAGAGCCAGCACCTATGAAGAAAACTTTTTCTGTATGGGGTGTCATAATTCCATCGGTTCAACCATTGATAAAACCTTCAGTTTTGCACGTAAAATGGATGGCGCGAAAGGCTGGGGTTATATCAACTTAAAAGGTATGCCCGATGCTCCCAATCAGGGTGAACAACAGGGTGAAATCGTGACCTATCTACAGCGTGTGGGCGGTGGTAGTGAATTTCGTAATAATGATGAAATGCGAGCGCGCTGGTTTAATACCGATGGAAGCCTTAACAGAGACGCTCTGGCACAGGCCAGAGATGTGTATGACCTGATTACGCCATCTAAAGCGAGGGCGTTAGAATTAAATAAAGCCTACAAAGTTATTGTTGACGATCAGGATTATATTTTTGGTCGAGATGCAACGCTAAAGCCACCGCAGAATGTTTATAGTAAAGTGAATAATGAGTCAGCGCCCACATTAACCGATGAACATATATTCAAGTGGGATATTCGCCTTGACTGGTCCGATACTCAAAGCCGGCAGGCAGGTCTACTGCCCTGAGTTGTGCAAAATGAAACTCAGGACGGTTGCAATTTATTAAAATTGAAACAGCACCATGGCGATACTCATCCATACACCAAAGGTAAAGTAGGGGGTAATCCACAGGGCTTCCTTTTTCCAGATATTCCAGTCACTGGTTTGCACACGGCGTGTCATGGCATCGTTTATGCCATCGTTGAGAGTTAAATATTGCTGTCCCATTTCATTGCCTTCACGGGTTCTGTTGAAGTACATGGGAATGTCAATAAACAGCATGATATAGGCGCTGCCGATACAACCCAGTATGCCCATGATCATAAGTGCTGCATAAATGCCTTCAAGTTCAACATAGCCAATGGCGAAACAGCCCGCGGCCAGTGTCACCATAACCACCCATGCGAGCTCTTCCATGCCGTGCCAGAAATGATTCAGAGTCAGTGCAGCATACCAGCAGAAGCATTGTGCCAGTATAATAATCGGCACTACGAGATAGGCAATGGTGATAATGGTACTGGAGTTCAGTACCTGTCCCAGGTCGTAAATGAGCAGAGCACACTGAATGCTGAAACAGACTTCGGCAATCGTCGCTGAAGTCCGGCCGATGACAACTGAGGAAATCGGTGTATCAAATAGGCAGTAGCGCTCCAGGTCAATTCGCGGATAAAAAGAACGAAAGGCGCACACCAGTACATAAATACCAGAGAGGATTGGCTGGGTATAGGAGAAGTCCTGTATGTCGGATTTCAGCCACACGGCGGTGATCCAGACAGCAATATTAATGACGGCCATCAGGCACAGAAATTTCCACCACAGATAGGTTCGATTATTCATATGTGTATTTGCTTTATTGAAAGATGAACGATGCTTCACAAATATGAAACATAATTGTCACATAATAGAAATATTAGTCGAAGAACGAGCATCAAATGTTACAGTGGATGAACGGTAGGGTTTTGTTGAGGTGTTTTATAATGAGTGTTATTTATAAGCAGAACGTGAAGGAACTTCGTTACTAAGATTTAGAAAGTGCAGCACTATTGATATGTTTCTGTTACTCCTACGAAAAAATCTTCCGGAAAGATTATCAACAGGCTATGCCTGGCACCGAAGGTGTAGAAGGCAGGACGTCCGACATAAAGCAGAAGCCCGTGACTTTTTTTCTACATTACAAGTATTCAAGTCACTGGATCCCAGCCCATGTTGATAGAATTGGGCATGCTGGGAAGGTCGTATTAATATAGAGGTTTCCGAACCCCTGTCTTCCAGTGTCGAAAGTTTAAACAGATGCTTCTGGATGTTTCCAGTCAGGCTAAGCCGTTCTAATTCGCGAACCCCAGGCGCGCTTCAAGTTTCTCCAGCGCTTTAGCGGCACATTCAGCATCCCTCTCACCATCTGCACCTGGCGCAGAAATACACTTGCCATTAGCAGTGATCATCAGGCCGCCTTCCAGCATATTGATGCCATCTACATGATTTATTTCATATACGAATATCGCTGCGTTATTTTGCAAACTCACCGAATGACACATCGCTCATGATCTCGGCACTGGCTTTTTCTTTGGCAATTTGCAGCGTACCGTGAGCGGCTAAATCGTCCTGTAGTGCGGCTCTCAGGTTTCCACTATGATTAACAACGATAACGCTGGCCTGATAACCTATTTTGCGACATTGTCATAGAGTTTCATTGGCAATTGCGGGCCATTTCCATACCGATGGTTTTTACATTGAGAGCATCAACTGTCCTGTGCTGACAGGCTGGTGGCAAATAGTACATTGGCGGCGGAGGAAGGTAACAGCGAAGAATAGTGAAGAATAGCTCATAGTGCATTCCTGAATTATTTCTGGTTTTTATAAATAATCCAGTTTTTGAAAAGCTGAAAAAGTTCAGCCATAGGTGGAACTCAATTGACTTGCTTTAGCTGGAAGGGGCGGGCAGAGTCTTGTCAGTGTTGAGTAAATTCTGTGGATCGAATACGCTTTTAAGCTGATGCATCAGCTTCAGTTCGGTGGGGCTGATTTCACGGGCAATAAAATCGCGTTTCTCAAGACCAACGCCGTGTTCACCGGACAGGCTGCCATGCAGGCTCAGTACCAGACTGAATACATCATCCAGGCAGGTTTCTGCGGCCTGCATTTCCTGAGGATCGTCCGGATTCACCAGCAGGTTAACGTGAATGTTGCCATTGCCTGCATGGCCAAAGTTGACGATAGTAATCTGGTGTTGCTGGCTCAGTGCATCCAGGCCATTAATCAGGGCCGGAATATTCGATACTGGCACGACGACATCCTCATTGATCTTTTTCGGCGCAATTTTGCGTAGGCAGGGTGACAGGGCCTTGCGAGTTTGCCACAGAGCGGCGGCTTCTTCCTTACTGGCGGCTACTTCGGTGCTGATGTGGCCGGTGACCTTGCTGGCCTCGACAATCTGTTGTGTGTCTTTCTGAATGGTGTCGAGCTGGCCGTCCACTTCAATCATCAGCATGGCGCCGGCATTTTCAGGTAGATCTGCGGTGGAGTAATCACGCACCATATCCAGTGCGTTTTTATCCATAAATTCCAGTGCGCAGGGGGTAATGCTTTGGGCCATGATGCGTGACACGGCCTGAGCTGCGGCATCGATACTGGCATAGATGGCTTTTAAGGTGTGTTTGGTCTGAGGCAGTGGCGTCAGTTTCAGGGTAGCCTGAGTAATCAGTGCCAGTGTCCCTTCGGAACCAATGAGTAATCGGGTCAGGTCATAACCTACTACACCTTTTGTCGTATATACGCCACATTGAATAATATCACCGTTGCCTGTGACTGCGCGTAAACCTAGCGTGTTTTCGCGACAGGTGCCATACTTTACCGCACGGGGCCCTGCAGAATTATAGGCCAGGTTGCCACCAACACTGCAAAAGGCAGCGCTGGTTGGGTCTGGAGCCCAGAAAAACCCGTGTTCAGCAGCGCAGTCCTGTACCTGCTGATTGGTGACGCCGGGCTGTACATCAATACAGCGATTATCAGGATCCATTTTTAAGATTTTATTCATGTGCTCAAATGAAACAACCAGCTCATGATGAATCGGTACTGTTGCACCGGTTGTACCTGTACCACGGCCTCGTGCTATCAGCCCAATGCCGTACCGGTTACATGCCAGCACAATCTGTTGTACCTGTTGTTCCGTGCGTGGAAAAATAACGGCGAGAGGTTGTGACTGCCGACGACTGTTGTCATAGCCGTAGGTCAGGCAATCTGCCGGGTCAGTGAGTAGCTCATCTTCTGTAACGATAGTTTTGAGCTGATTTAGAAACGCCTGGGTCATATGACTATTTTAACGCACTCGTAAATGGACGCAGAATGATTTATGCGCCTAGCAGCTGTGAATCAACAAGATCACCGAGGCAGTGAATGATCACCAGATGAGTTTCCTGAATTCGAATGGGAGATTCTGAGTCAACGCGAATTTCCACATCATCCTGCTGTAGTCGAGTGCTCACTTCGCCACCGCTTTGCCCGGTTAATGCAACGACTTTCATATTGCGCTCATGAGCAACATCGACTGCACTGACCAGATTGCCAGAGTTACCGCTGGTGGTGATAAGAAATAAGACGTCTTCTGCCTGGCCGAGTGCTGCAATCTGACGTGAGAAGATCTGGTCATAGCTATAGTCGTTGGCGATGGAGGTCAGTATCGACGTATCGGTTGATAATGCAATGGCGGGCAGGCCGGGGCGTTCCATCTGAAAACGGTTAAGCATTTTAGAAGAAAAAAGCTGTGCTTCACCAGCAGAGCCCCCGTTGCCGCAGGAAAGTATTTTTCCACCCGATAGCAGGCTATGCGTCATGAGTTGCGCTGCCAGAGCTATCGAGTTTTTTGCGATATCCAGAGTGCGCTGTTTGGTTGCAATACTGTCACTGAAATTCTGTTCGATTATATTAATAAGATTCATAGTCTGTTCAGGCTGTTGATACGGCCGGGTTGAAATTAAAACGCGTTCTGAATCCATTCAATATTGAGAGTGTCGGGTTTGCTGAGATCGCTACCGCAAATCGCCAGCACATCAAAGCGCGCATTATACTCGCGGCCTTTCTGTTGCATAAAAAATAATGCAGTTTTCTGAATTTTCAGTTGTTTGCCGGGCGTGATGCTTTCTGTCGGGCCACCATATAATAGATTTTTTCGGTAGCGAACCTCGATAAAAACCAGCGTTTTTTTATCCTGCATAATGAGATCAATTTCACCAAAGCGGCTGGAAAAATTTTTCTCGATAAGTTTCAGACCCTGTTTCTTTAAATGAATACAGGCAATAGCTTCGGCATCCTTGCCTTTACTGAGATGCAGGTTGTTGAGGCTGATGTTCATCTGATTTTAAATTAACCGACATGACGCTGATATCAATAAGTTTCGGGATGCCGCGTTCAAATCTCGCCCATAATAACTCACGGTGTATACGGTTAAATGGATCGATATAAAGGTTTCCAGTCTGCCCTGAAAAACGCTCATAACTCTTATTCTGTAGGCGTCCAATAAATGGGATAAGGTTGTAAGCATCAACCCCGAGTGCAAAGAAACGGGTATAACGTTGTTGTTCTGGCCAGAGGTTAATTAACGACTGCTTGAATTTGCCTGGTGCGTTGAGTATCCATGGCATATCAATAAAGTTCAGGTCGTCTATGTCTCGATCAGCCTGCACCTGGAGCTGCCCGGTAAAAGCGTGTGACGTAGCATACACAGGAATTTCACCGGCATAGTGAAACTTGAACTGTGGCTTTAGCAGGCGCGCATCTTTTGGTGTGGCAGCCATAAAAATCATATCCACATCCTGCCGACGATAGGGCGTGAACTGTAGTTTTGTACCTGTTAAGTGTTTAAGGCTGTTGTAGCGTGAGTAGCTCTGGTTGATATTGAGCATGCTCTGAATCGGCCGTTTGAAGTCGTTATTGTTGGCGCTATAGGTTTGTGCGCTAACTACACTGCCACCGAGTTCTTCAAAGCGTTGTTGAAATGCGTTGCGAAGACGATCTCCCCATGAGCCTTCTGGTACCAGTATCGCAGCATGAGTATGCCCCTGACGAAAAGCCATTTCTGCAGACTGTCTTGCCTCGTCTTCCGGTAGCAGGCCAAACTGAAACAGATTGGTTATCGCCGCATTATGTTCCGTGGTGTAGTTGAGGGTTAGCGTCGGCACCACCATTTGCGATGAACGAGCTAGAATATCGACAGCTGACTTTAGAAACGGGCCGATAATAAAATCAGCGCCCTGATCCGTTGCCTTTTTATAGTAATTCCAGATAGCGGCCTGGTTGTCGCTGGTGTCTATAAATGTCAGACGGGGCTGGAAGCTACTGTCCGGGTGCTGGTAATAAGCCGACATAATTCCGTCACGAATTGCGCTGCTCACCTGTGCATACTTACCATTCAGTGGCAAAAGAATGGCAATATGTTCAGGTTTTTCAATCAGCTCAATCTGTTTGCTGCCCAGCTCTTCGATAAAGATGCTAGCTGCGGGGTGTTCAGGGTACAGCTGTTTCCATTGGTAAATATCATCCTGCAGGTGCTGCCAGTCTACCTGGCCTTTTTTGGCAATTTTTGCCAGTTCTACCCAGGCCAGTAAATCGTCATTCAGGGGGGCATTACTGATTTGTTGCAGGCTGGTTGCTGGTAGTAAAGAGAGTACTTCCCAGATAGCCTGATGATTGAGCTCAAGATCGAAACTATCAGTTAACAGGCGATCAAGCTGAACCCGGGATTTTGCAGATTCAAATGGGTAACCCGCATCCAGAAAAGCACGGGCGCGTAACTGTAAAAGCTTTATCTGCTGATCAGTGGGCAGAATGCCGGAAATTTGCAGCATCTGTAAGGCTTCTCGAGACTGGCCTTTATTCAATGCAATTTCGGTGCTAAGCAGAGTGCTGGTGACTTGCTCATACTGGCTTAACAGGTTCGGGTTAACTTCAGCGAGTGCCTGTTCTGCTCGAAGTAGCAGGCCGCTTTCAGTAAACAGCTGTGCAGCGGCTAGTAATAGCTGGTTCCGTTCTGCACCAGCTGCAAGGCTGGCCTGTTGCATCAGGTTTTCGGCATTTTGCAGTGTGCTTGTCGAAGGTACCGGCTGTTGTGCTGTTTCTTCATCTGCCGGTTTTAAGGGTTGTTGTGGGGCGCAGCCCTGAATCAGGCTAAAGACCAGAAAGTAAATAAAAAGTGCTGAGGGTCTGCTTAAAAAACGAGTCATTATCGGGTGTATGGTTAACTGATGTTATGATGGCGCCTCAGAGTATCTTGTTTGGAGCCGCAACTGTCAATGAATCAGGGCACACTTTATATTGTTGCTACACCTATTGGAAATTTATCAGATATTAGTTACCGCGCTATTGACGTATTAAAGCAGGTCGATGTGGTTGCGGCAGAAGATACCCGCCACAGCAAACCGCTGTTGCATCACTATGGTATTGATACTTCAATGCTAGCCTACCATGAGCACAACGAAGTGCAGCTAACACCACGCCTGATTGAACGTTTGCTGGCAGGGGAAAGTGTTGCACTGATTTCAGATGCCGGTACACCGTTACTGAGTGACCCCGGATATCGACTGGTAAAGATGGCACACGAGGCGCACATCAAAGTCAGCCCGATACCGGGTGCCTGTGCCGCTATTGCGGCTCTGTCTGCCTGCGGGCTGGCAACAGATCGTTTTCTGTTTGCGGGGTTTCCGCCGCATAAGCAGGGCCCCAGACAGCGTTTTTATGAAGACCTCAGATATCAGTCATCCACGCTGATTTTCTATGAGTCAAGTCACCGTATTCTGGCATCGGTATACGATATGCTGGGAGTGCTGGGAGGGGAGCGGCAAATTGTGATGGCGCGAGAAATAACCAAAACCTTCGAAACAATTCATAATACGAGCCTGTTGGAGTTGCCCGACTGGCTGGAGGCGGATACAAATCAGCGAAAGGGCGAGTTTGTGCTGATTGTTGAGGGTATGCGAGATGAGCCTGATACACAGTCGATTCAGATAGAGCAGATTCTGCAGGCCTTATTAAGTGAATTACCTGTTAAGCAGGCCAGTCAATTAACTGCTAAAATCACCGGTATGAAGAAAAATCAGGTGTATAAAAAAGCCCTTGAGATGAGTGGCAAGTAGTTGATTTATAATTAAAATATTTAATTTTTTTGCGCTTCTTAAGTGCACTCACCCGTTTGGGGTGTCATAAACTTTTACTATTTTAAGCTGTTGATAAATCAATAAAAATCTTAAATAGTCGAGAAGTCGTCAAAAAATAAGCTTATCTTCGACGGTAATTTTTACAAATACTTGACACATGGTGTTTTAAACTGGTTTTTCGTTTTATAAGTTATTGTTTATTATCTGTTTTAAAAAACGGGTACAGGATATGCATTTCATCATACAGGCTTGCAGCCACGGCACAAAAATAATGACAAAACGAAAATTATGTTGCCGCTATATTTGGACTGTAAGACATCTAAATGAAAAAAAACATTGTGTAACCCAGTTTCTGGGTTTGAATCTTTAGTCAGATAAATACAGTTTTTTAGATGGAGTTCCAGATGGCACCATTACGAGCAGTTTACGAGGATTTCAGTGCATGTTGCGATGAGTTTGTGGAAGGCGTTGCTTTTCTCAATCATCGAGTCATGCCAAAAGCAGTAACCAGTTTGCAACAGGCGTATGAGTCTGTGGATCGGGCAGATGTATACCATAATAAATATGCTTCATATTGTGGTCTGGCACGAGTCCTGTCGGGTGACTCCAGTGGCCTGGAAATGTGTCGTGAAGCCGCCAGAAGCGAATTGAATGATGGTGATGTTTACTTGAATCTGGCACGCGCCGAGTGGTTTTACGAAAATCGTAAATTAACCGTGATAGCGCTTAAGAAAGGCCTGAAGGTTGATGCAAGACATCCGGGGTTGCGTCAGATGCGTGAGCAGCTGGGCGTAAGACAGAGAAGCCCGTTGCCTTTTATACCGCGTACCCATCCCTTAAATCAGGCGCTGGGCAAATTAATGAGAGCGAGTAGCAAGCAAAAAAAATAATACAGTATTCAATATATGATATAAATGTGATGGAAGAGATCGATATTAATATCAAATAGTTAGCGTGGTTGGCCACAGGTGTTTCATCTGTGGCTTTTTTTATTCCTTAATTCTTATCATCTGGAAAAGGATTTGTGATGAATATAGAAATAGCGACTTACAAAGATTACAGCCTGTGTGAGCCTAACTTTATTAATGGTATGGAATTTCTGGCGCGAGGTTTGATTGGCCAGGCGGCTCACTGTTTTGAAATGGCTTATGAAAAGGTTTCATATACTGATCTGCACTTTAATAAATATGCTTCTTTCTGCGGTTATCTGCGCGTCTTGAGTGCGAGTGATCGTGGCGGACTTTCTTTATGCCGGGAAGTTGCGGCGAAAGAGCTATATGATGGTGATGTCTTTTATAATCTGGCGAAATCGGAATGGTATTTTAACAATCGTAAAAATACGCACATTGCTTTATATAAAGGTTTTAAAGTTGACAGCGCACACCCAGGTTTGAAAGAATTGTGTGGCACGATAGGCATGCGACAGCATAAGCCGATTGGTTTTTTGCCCAGAGGTCATATGTTGAACAATGCGCTGGGTAAGCTGTTGAGAAGGTAGTAGGGTAATCAGGTGTTCTTACTCGGGTTTAATAGCTGCTTTATCTGTCGGGCGGTTTAATTTGAATGCGGATTCTTAATCATAGGTAATTTTATATCGCAGTAACACATATCAGGTAAACGGAATTCATACACAGACCAAGGAGGTACTTGTGTCATATGTCAGGGCGATTTATTTCGACTTTCAATTCTGCTGTAGAGATTTTATCAGGGGCGTTGAATATCTTGAGCAGTGCGTGATTGATGAAGCGGCTAACTGCTTTCTGCAGGCCAGCCTTCGCACCGACGAATCTGATGCATATTACTATAAGTATCAGTCTTATTATGGTCTCGCATCACTTTTGAGTGGTGATCTTGAGGCGATTCATATTTGCCGAAAGGCAGCATCTATCGCTCCAGTAGACGCTGATGTGGCGTTAAATCTTGTGCGAGCTGAAGCGTTTCGGGAAAATCG
>Ga0316207_10000517_pt1 | contig 60580 bp, 51 predicted proteins | sample 6weekpyrite_MG_FD_204943 | JGI IMG/M metagenome (GOLD analysis project Ga0316207, IMG submission 204943) | Microbial mat bacterial communities from mineral coupon in-situ incubated in ocean water Damariscotta River, Maine, United States -... | ecosystem: Environmental > Aquatic > Marine >...
AAATAAGTAAAGAATTTGTTAACCCGGATATTTAAACGACATGTGAGATAAATAACGATTAACCTTCCCACAGGTTGTTTCGGGTTAACAAATAAGTAAAGAATTTGTTAACCCGGATATTTAAACGGCATGTGAGATAAACAACGATTAACCTTCCCACAGGTTGTTTCGGGTTAACAAATAAGTAAAGAATTTGTTAGCCCGGATATTTAAACGACATGTGAGATAAACAACGATTAACCTTCCCACAGGTTGTTTCGGGTTAACAAATAAGTAAAGAATTTGTTAACCCGGATATTTAAACAGCATAAGCGAATCAATGCATAACTCCCAAAATTTTGTATTAGCATTTCAATAACACTATATTAATTTGTAAATTATTTGCCTTTGAGAATATTCAATTTGTTTAATTACTTATTGATTTGAGCCTCATTTCTATTTTGTTAAAACTGACAAACCCAATTTTTCCACTAATATGATATAAGAACATTTAATAATTTCTATTGTGTTTGTATTTAACTACATTTCACATATTAAGGAGGAAATATGTACGGATTCGATAAAGTTGTACCCATGTCGTTTGATCAAGCCATAGAAAAAGTTACTGAAGAATTAAAAAAGGAAGGGTTTGGTGTATTAACAGAAATTGATGTTCAGGCGACTTTAAAAGCAAAGATTGATGTGGATCGCTTGCCGTATAAAATATTAGGAGCCTGCAATCCTAGTTTGGCAAATCAAGCAATAAATTCTGATCCGGATATTGGGTTGTTGTTACCTTGTAATGTTGTTGTAAGAGAAAATGAAGCAGGGGAAACTATAGTAGCGTTTATGGATCCCACAGCTGTTCTTAAATTAGTAAATCAAGAGGGTATTGAAGATTTGGCGCAGGAAGTAAAAGAAAAGTTATTGCGTGTTAAAGAGGGATTGTAGTTTTTAATTTAGTATTCTTTTTTTGAAAATTGATAGTCAATAATTCTATGTAAGCATGTGATCGATTAAATTCTAGGTTCTGAGTTTACTCTCCTGTAAAGAGGGTGCAAGTTATTCATTATTACAAAGCAAATACACGCGAGGATTAAGAGCGCAATTATCGGCTGTAAAATTAGAAAAACAATTGGTTTTAGTATGATTCGAATGATTCCCTTGAGAATATCTTTATTCCTAATGTAATCTGCAAAAGGTGGAGAGTATCGGTAGTACAAGCCAACAATTCTTGTTCCAAAATCAGATTTTAGTAAAACATTGTCTCTAAAATTTCTTAATACTTTAACCTCTGGGTGAAAATAAGAGCCGTATGCTGCAGTTGCGATAAAGCATGCTTCTCGATTTATTTTTATTACAGCATTGCTGGTGTTATTTGATTCATCAGAATCTTTCTCATATTCAGGATTTTTTTTCAAGATTCGTGAGGTGACACGAATAGATCTATCGGCTAATAATTTCCTTGGGGTTGTAAATATTTTTAGATTGATTGTGTCATTTGGATTTAATCGATCTATAGCACACACTACCTGAATTTGAGTTATTTCACATGGGATATTGGAAACGGATTCAATTCTTTCAAAGGTTAAGCCCGCCGCTAGCTCATCGTCTTCTGCTATACCTTCTTGAATTACGGTTGCGCTAATTGAAAAAAAGGTGCAAGTAGCAAAGTTTGGATTCTCAATTGTTCCGTTGTTGGTTAATGTAACGCTAAATGAATTCGCTTCTCCTACAGTAAGCTCTCTTTTCTCTGTTGACATACTCATTTGCAAATCCAAGAACACGGTTTTTGGAGTCATTACATAGTAATGTCGTTGGTCCTCGGAAATATTTAATCCGGTAGCAATAATTGAAGCGGGCGAGCCACCAGTAGCAACCATATTTGCAGATTCTAATCGAATATTTGCATCTTCCGTGACGAGGAGTGTATTTAAATCTTCAACGCCGCAAAGCGTTGTTCTTAAAAAAGCATGAGGTTCGCCCGTCGGTGTGATGTTTGTGCTAGTAATAAATGAACCTACTGTATCAAGCGAAACATTATTACTTAACACCTTCCCAAATGTGCCATTTATATCCAAGGGAGCAAATAATCCTGGAGTTAACGTATTTGTTACTTCTTCGTCATCTTTACTTGGGCATGTTACCCAAGATACTGATACTTGATCGCCTTCTGTATTTTCGTACCAGCCAATAATAATACCATTCGCAATACTGGTTAAATGAATATCGTAGGTAGATAAATCTAATGCTTCGCCGTCTTCTCCACTACATGCACGGGTAACCAATTTTGTAGATTTCAATTGCTTGAGTTCTAATGGTTTTTCGAAACCAGAAGAGCTTATTCCTGTCCATTGAACTGGTGTAAATTGAGTATCCGTCGAGGATATTTTTAATTGGCCAATTACCGAGGGACTTTGTTTGTCAATCGCTGAAACACTGCCATCTCGATAAGTTGTTTCATATATTTCATTCTTAAAGTATGTTACAAAAATTTCTTCGCCAGTATCCGTATCAATCTCCAATTCTTGAAATTCAGTGATTTGATTTTCTGGTTTTATTCGATTGGTTCCTAAGTCGCCTGTTAGGTAGATAGGTTTATTATCCTCAGTTCTTTTTTCAGTTTTAATCCAAAAAATTGGTCGTTGAGAAAAATTTCTCTTAATAGAGGTGCCGACAACAATGTCGCCATTATTAATACTTGTCACAGTGCTGCTGATGTCGCATTGAATAGTTATGGGATCGCCCGCAGTTTGAAAGCTAGAGTTATCACATTCCGTTGCCTGCTCCATTAATATAGCATGATCTTGAGTTATGCAACCTTGGCCTTCATAAATTTCGTTGTTCGTATATTCGAATATATCTTTTATAATTTCTTCATCGTTAATTTTTATGGTGGTTTCACCCGTTTTTTTTCGTTTCGTTTTGAATTCACAAATGGGAATTGCGTTACTACAATCTGGCGCGTTACCAGCAATGAAATCAAAGTTTTTATCAACATACACTACATTTGTGGACCGCCAGTCAGCATTATTTGCCGCGCAAAAAGTAGCTCTATAAATAAGCTCAGAGTCTCTTTCATTCATGCATTCTGGATTAAAAAAATCAGTTTCATTGTCAGTGCTACAATGACTCGCTTTCAAAGAGTGCGGCGGTAATAACACAAAGTTATAATCGAATTCTTCTCTATCATTTTCTTCTAAGTACCATAAAATACTTTGTGGTGTATTCGTTTCGTCAACAAACCACCCAACAATGTTCCCTCCCGTTCCTCGTCCAAATTCATTGCTTATATCCAGTACATGCATATCCGAATAGGGGTTCGGTGTTGGCAGGATGATTTTGTTTGTTTCAAAATATTCATTTGTTTCTTCATCTTTCTTCCAAACAAAGGGTTCTCCAGTGTCGCTTATTCCAACAATAGTGCCGAGATTATTAATGCTATTGACTTCTTGGGCGTTAATGGGCTGAACGACATAACGGGCAGCATAACCATCATCAGTATCTAAGAATAACAAGAAGGATAATGTGAGTAGGGTGAGAATTCGGTTTTTCAAAACTGTAAGCTGCCAGCAATAAATAAATTTGAAATTCCTAACGCTAAATTTATCGCAATAAATTTTCGAATGATATTGAGTTGTTGCGATGCGACTACAAAATTCTTTTCAATAACTGAGAATTTGAATTTTTTATATGGAAAGAAAAAAACGAATATGAAAATACCCACCATAATCCAGCCAACAGCTTGCATTAAAAGATTTTGAAAGTCAGATTCTTGAATAAAGCTGGAATTGTGTGAATTTATGAAATAACCGCTTATTGGCGTACAAATCACGATTACCCAAATCCAATTAAAAAACCTGGAAAAACAGTAATTCCAAAGCTGTAATCGAAGCTCGGGTTCGAGAATTTTAACGCTGCCTGGGCGTAATATTACATACGCGAAAAACATTCCTCCAACCCAAATAGTACCTGCAATTAAGTGAATAGTGGTGGCGATGAAAAGCATATATTACTCAATCTCTGTTTTTTGTATTTTATGGCGCGAGTCTACATTCTAAAGGTTATCTAAAATCAGTTCCATAATTTGCCAACCAACCTCTAATGTACTTTACCAGATAATCTTGTTGAGCAATAAATTGATGATTTGTTCCATTAATCATTTTTTGTCTGTATCTTAAGTTACCTATCTTCTGAATGGTTATTTCCTGGGCTTTAGTAGAGAATGGGATTGGAGGTTGTCTGCGCATTAATGTAGCTGCTAACTTCGCAGCAGTTGCACGGCGCTGGCTGGATTCAATTACACTTTTCCAGTCGTTTTCAGCATATATATCTAAAATATTAATATCGATTTTTTCTATATTTTGACTAGTAGAACGTAATTTGTCGTCATACGAGCTGATGAGCACTGCAGCGGTAATTGAGGATTTATTTTTTTGCCTACTCGAAATATAAGACGTTGCAATATTGGCGGATTGCCCATGACTAATAATGCATATATTTTGTAATTTCTTTTGCGTTAAATAGTCATGGGCAGTATCAAGTCTTTTTTGTACTAATTCCGCAATACTTTTTTTTTCTTCCATACTGTTAGGTGAAGAGCTCATTGGTGGTTGGATTGATAGGGTTGCCCAGCCAAATTTTGGTAGCTCGGTTCGTAATGGATAAACTACTGTCTTCCAGTTGGGGTGTTGGTTTGGTTCGCCCATGATAATACAGCCGCCTTTTATAGAGGTGCTGATTGCACGACTAAATATCCCCATAAATTTTTCTGCCGGATTACTGCCCAGCCAAACAATATCTCCTTTTTTAATGAGTTTTTGCAGTTTTACATTATTTTCATTCTCCAGAAATAAATCATATCCCAGGCAATTGAGTGGAATTATCAGTATTGTGAGTATCCAAACAAAATTAGTAATATTCATTAATAAAATTTTATGCGGTAATATTGAAAAGCCAAAGAGAGGTGGCGTAAAAAAATCCTTATTGTGTCTGTCGCTATGGCTCATGATATTAAATGTGATTATGATTTCGCCGAACTGGAATAAATAGCTGAAAAAATATCATCGTTGAGGTAAAGTCTGCGCTCGAAAAAATATTACGTATCTGATGTAATATTGTAATAAATTTCCACAAAGACAAATAACGACAAGAGGCTAAAGTCATGCCAGATTATAAAATAGCACCCTCCATTTTATCCGCGAACTTTGCCAAATTAGGAGAAGAAGTCGATAACGTTCTCGCTGCTGGTGCAGATATTGTCCATTTTGATGTAATGGATAATCATTATGTTCCTAATCTCACAATTGGCCCATTGGTTTGTGAAGCATTAAGAAATCATGGGGTAACAGCTGAAATAGACGTGCACCTAATGGTAAAACCTGTGGATCGAATCATTCCTGATTTTGCAAAAGCTGGCGCGAGTTACATTACATTTCATCCTGAAGGCTCAGAACATGTTGATCGCTCACTTGGTTTGATAAAAGAGCTTGGATGTAAATCTGGATTAGTTTTTAATCCGGCCACACCACTGGATGCTCTTAAATATGTTATGGATAAAGTTGATATGGTTTTGTTGATGTCAGTCAATCCAGGATTTGGCGGACAACAGTTTATACCGGGAACGCTGCAAAAATTGACAGAAGCGAGACGTCTCATTGATGACAGTGGTTACGATATACGTCTAGAAATAGATGGTGGTGTAAAGGTCTCAAACATACGAGAAGTAGCGGAAGCAGGTGCGGACACATTTGTTGCAGGATCAGCCATTTTTAATACAGCAGACTACAAAGAGACTATTCAGCAAATGCGTGATGAGTTAGCAAAAGTAGCAAAGTAAATTAGTCGAAATAAAAATTACGGCTTCTTACTTGATGTAATAAAAAACGTAAATCAGTTAGCAGGCTTCGATGCGAAAATTAAAACCGAAGTTTGCTAACGCTGAAAATACATAATTTTAGAATTCAGTTGAATAAAATTTATAACTTTAAGTTAATAATTAAAGTATTGCTTTTTTTGTCTCTATTAATCGGAGGATGTTCAACTTCTCCAACTAAGCAAACTTACCAAATTTTTTGGCCCTCCGATCCTGAAAATGCACGGATAAAATACGAAGTTACTCTGAGAAATCAAGCAAGTCTTAACGAAGTCTCAATTGAAAAAAGATTACGTAATGCCGCGCTTGGAGAGGCAAGTTCAAACCAGCAGGGATTGATAAAGCCATATGACGTTGTTGCGTTAAAAGGGTTGGTTGCCGTATCTGATAGCTTATTAGGTACTGTTCATGTTTTTGATATTACTCGTAAAAAAATGTTCGCAATTGGATGGCGTGGAAAAGGGCAATTAAAAAAACCCGTTGGGCTAGGCATGGATGCGCAGCAAAATATTTATGTCGCTGACGCAGCGTTAGGAATGGTTGTGAAGTTTGATCCGCGAGGCCATTTTCTAAGTAAAATTGGTAATAAGTCGGAATTTTCAAGAGTCATCGATGTGGCGGTTGGGCCGCAAACACAGCGAGTTTATGTTCTCGACCGAGGGGGAATTGATTCGTCAAAGCATCAAATTAGTGTTTTTACCAACGACGGCGATTTTATAAGAACGATTGGTAATCGAGGTCATGGTGATGGCGAATTCAATCATCCAATTCAAATTGCGATAGATAAACAGGAGCAATTATATGTATTGGATGCCGGAAATTTTCGTGTGCAGGTTTTTGATAACAACGGACAATTTCTTTTCAACTGGGGGAGGCTGGGCAAAGCGCTTGGGAATTTGGCCAGACCTAGGGGTATTGCTGTTGATGGTTTATCTCGGGTATATATAAGTGATGCAGCTTTCCAGAATTTTCAAATTTTCACTAAAGCAGGTGAACTATTGATAAATGTTGGTAGTGGTGGTGGGGAAGATTTACCTGGTCAGTATTTATTGCCGGCGGGTATTGCGGTTGATGAATCAGGAAAAATATTCTTGGTTGATCAAATTCGCAGAAAAGTTGATGTATTTTCTTTGCTCGACTATGACGGGAAATGAAAATGCCGGACTGAATAAATCGACAAAGAGACGCTTTTGACGGTTTTCGGGCTGAAGTTTGACCATGAGAGTATAGTGGGATAGAGCAGAATACTAACCTAAAAACATGTATTTGAGTCTTGCGTTAGGACTACGAGTCGTCTAGAGTAAAGCACTCTTTTTATTGCCTATTGGGAGCATAGCTTTAGAGATCGAGAAAGAGATACTTTTTTGATGCTAGAGCATGAGGCAATATTAAACCACCAGTGAGATTTTTAAACACATTAATGTGCTGTAAAAATGCATATTTATTATTGATGTTATGCAATATTTTGAGGGGGGAGGAATGAATAGGAACCAATTCAGCAAAGCCTGCTTTTGTTGGGCGATTTGTGTTGGTATTCTTTTTATTGTTCAAGCACCCAGTGTTCTGGCTGGCATTGCAGAATCTGTGCACAATTTAGGTATCACAGGAACAGGCCCCAGTGCAAATGGTGGTCAGCGAAATCAATTTACCGGAACCGCAGAAATTTGTGTGTTTTGCCACACGCCTCATGGTGGAGATTCCAGTGCAGCGATACCACTTTGGAATCGAAACCTAAATAGTCCTTCGGCATATTCAACATATGATCAATTAGGAACAAGCACATTTGACGCGCAAATAGCCGATGTTGGCTCAGTATCAATTGGTTGTTTATCTTGTCATGATGGAACGATCGCGCTCGATAGTATGATAAATGAGCCTGGCTCCGGAGCGGATAACCCAGGATTTTCCTCAGGTGATTGGCGAGGGGATGATAATTCTCCTGGTGGTGTCGGTGGTAATGAACGGCGAGCGACATTAAAGCAAGGGATTGTCCAAAACCTTGGCACCGATTTAACAAATGATCACCCCATTGGAATGCAATTCGCTGGTGGCGGGCTCTCAGCATCAAAACCAGTTTTGCCTCAAGGTGAGACGAATGATCCGGATTTTGCCGAAGTGTTGTACAAGGTCAAAGATGGATTATTTCTATGGTGGGTAGATAGGGATTGGCGAACCGGTGGCGACGGTGAAAGAACCAAACGTGACGTTATATTATATACGCGAGATGCATCAAATGGATATCCTGGTCAGTCTCAGCAAGAGCCTTTTGTTGAATGTGCAAGTTGTCATGATCCTCATTCAACAGAAAATCCAACCTTTCTTCGAATCAGCAACACAGATACGCCTAGCGGATTGTGTCTGACTTGTCATGTAAAATGAGTCGCAAGGAAAATCATCAATGTGGCTTAATAACGTTAAAAATAAAATAAATGCAGCTGACTTGCTCAAGAAGACAAGTTATTTAAAATCATGTTACTTGTTTCTTATATTATTGCTTGCTTCGCCTATTACCGTATCTTTAGAAAATTCCGGATTAAATCCACAAGATTTTGCAATAGTAAATGGTGAGCGCATTAGTCTTCAGGAATTTGAGACAGCATATCAAGCAGGTGTTCGTAAACGTTTTTATCATGGGAAAATTCCAAAAGAAAAACTCGACGCTTTCAAGCAAGAAGTGTCGCAAACTTTAATAGATCGACTTTTATTAATTAAAGAAGCACGCCGCCAAAATATTCAAGCAGATGAAAAGGAAGTTGAATCTCAACTTGCTCAGTATAAGTCTCGATATCAAGATAAATCATTTTGGCAGCAACACAAGGATTCAGTCATCAGTGGATTAACCGCCGCACTGTCGGGAGAGAGTATTCTGCGAAATTTTGAAAAACAAGTTAAAGATATCCCTCTGCCATCGGGACAAGAAGCACAATCATTTTATCAAAAAAACAAGCCACTATTTACCACGCCTGAGAAAACACGTGTTTCGCTCATTTTATTAAAAGTATCGCCAGCATCGCCCGCATCCGTTTGGGCGGCAGCTAAAGAAGAAGCGGACGACATCATCAAACGAATAAAAAATGGGGTAGATTTTGCCGAGCTAGCGCGAATTCATTCTGGTGACGCATCAGCAGCAAGTGGAGGAGACATGGGATTTGTGCATCAGGGTATGTTAGCGAAACCCGCTCAAGATGCAATTAATCGACTTAAAGTTGGTGAAATTAGTCAAGCTGTTATGTTGTTGCGGGGTGTGGCAATTTTTCGATTGGAAGAAAATCAAGTTGCTACCCTGAATGAATTTGAAAATGTCCAAGAGCGTGCTCAAAAATTATTACAGCGAGAGAAGGCCAAATATGCATGGAATGATTTGATCGAAAGGCTTCGCTCTCAAGCCAGTATTGAGATTAATACGGCGGCCATATCAGCAGAAAATAAAACCTAATTGATCTAAAGAATTGCGAGACTAAGGGAGGAGCTACACAATATTGAGTTGAAATAAAATAAAGGTTTTGATGTGTAATGTGAGAGCGATGGATTATAAAATCAAAAAATATTTTAAACATACAAAATAATACGCTTGCTATTTATCATCAAAAGATAAGACAACACCTTTGTAATTTCGATCCCCATATTGTTATCTCCTAGCAAAAGACTGTCGTATAAAACTAATGTAGATAGCTATGCTAAAGAGATTTAAATGAGCGGCCTAAATAAAGGTAATTTAATTTATTTGTTTTTTTTAAGACTAAATACTTAAGGAGCGGGTATTTGGGTTTGAAAAAAACGTTAATCAAAACCATTGCTGCTGTTTTAATGATAATGTTTTCCTCATTGTCATGGGCGGCATCTCCTTATTATATGCCTGGCAAGGTCTATGGGAATCTTGGTTTTTTCTTTACTGGCGCAAAAGCAGAGGAAGGTGCGCAAACGACCAGTACGCATACTACATTGTCTCTTAATTTGGATTCTTATGTGTGGCGGCCATGGTTTGCAACGTTTGATGTTGGCACCACATTGAGTGCAACCAAAACTGAAACTGCTGTTACAAGTAACGATACCGATCTATTGTCAACCCATTTAAATTTTTCCCTAATGCCAAGGAGTCGTTACCCATTTCGTTTTACCTTTAATTCAAATGATAATGTAGATGACTGGGTTGATTATAAGGTATCGATAGTTGATTTAAATGCAAACTATAAATCCCGATACATGAATGCACGCCAGAGTTACATAACACGAAGCGGTGATCGATACGATGCTTGGTACACAAGAAGGGCGCGATATTTTAGTGGTGTTGATTTAACAGATGAAACGTTGGGTGGAAAAGGACGTATCAGGGGTAAGCATTATAATTTATATGCTAACGGGACTTATCAAACCCGTTCAAATTCAGTTAACAGTGCAGAAACCAAACACCTCGTCTCTTCTCTTACACACAATTATTTTCCTACAAGTGAATTTTATGTAAAGACCTTAGTGAGCAAGACTCGAAGCGACGATAATGTTGGTTCTATCGATAATGGCGGATTGTTTGGTGACAGAATTACAAATGTAGAGCAATTGAGCAGTTTTTTCTACTGGCGGCCTGAGTATAGACCTTACACCGTTACTGGTGGACTTCGCACATATCGTCGTGATGCAGATATAATAAATGCAAAAGATACGGAGCAATATCACATTGATGTAAATTTAGCGGGTAATTACAAAATAAATCGTAGATTATATTTAACGGCCACAGCGAACGCGTCTATCATAAATAATGAAGGTAAGAGTGACAACGGCAATTTTAATCAAAGTGTGTTGTTAAGCTACAGATCTGATAGAATTCGCCATCGAAATTACGCGTATCACTGGTTTTCTAGTGCAGGGATAAGTAATAGGTACAATACTGAATATCAAGATACGTTGGATGAGGCTCAGAGTGTCAATGCAGACATAGGGCATAGTATTCAGAGAAGTTGGATTACGGGTAATAGATCCACGATGCGGATTAATATTACACAATCGATTCGGGAATTTGTTGACTCTGAGGCAGATTTTGAAACGAATTTGTCACATTCTGCTAGTGTGAACTGGAATAAAGAAATGAAAAGAGGTAGATTTTATTCCCAGATTACAGCGCTAGATACCCGCAGTCTAGATGAGACAAATGAGACTCAGATCGTAAACTTACAAGTGTCGCGCACTGCACCAATTACCAGAATTAGTCAGTGGGGAGTGCATTTATCGGCTCAGAGTTCGCGCCAAGATACGGGGAATTTGGAAGAAGATAACTTCTTGGATGGTTTTTTAACCACAATTAATGGTCGATTGAACTACCAACATGCGCGTATGTTTGGTATATATAAGTTAAAATTCCGCACAGACTTAGATTTAAGTAGTACTGCTAACAGAGATGGCGGTGATCGTAAGCAGGCAGACTGGTCCGGTAGGATCGGTTACAATATTGGGAAATTGAGTACAGCATTAGTGGGTCGCGCAATTTTCAGTGATTCTGGGCTAGGAAATAAGATTATCTATTTCCAAGTAAATCGAAGTTTTTAGTCGATTTACAAAATTGAGGATTTATATAGCGTATTTTATTTATTTCAAATACAAAATATGGATACTCGAAAAATGATTTGGGTATGTGTTGGTTTTTTTACAATTTGGTAAATAATAAACGGAGAACGTAGTTATGGGAGCCAAAATGGAGCGCACTTCATTGTGGAAATTTGCTTTACTAGGAGCATTAGGTTGGGTAACCGTATTTTTTATGCCGCAGCCAGCGCAAGCTGAGTACGCTGACGTAGTTATAAATAACTATGCAGACGCAGCCGGTATGAGACCAGTGGTTTTTCCACATTGGTATCACCGCATTCGTTTTCGCTGTAAAGTTTGTCACGCGGATCTTGGATTTAAATTTAAAGCGGGTGGTAACAAAATAACAATGGCGAAAATCATCGATGGAAAGTTTTGTGGCGCTTGTCACAATGGTGAAATTTCCTGGTCGGTAGAAAACTGTGGTATGTGTCATTCTGGTATACCCGGCACACCAACTCATATTAGCGGTAGTACAGTGCAACGTCTTGTTGCGCCAGCGTACAAATCACTGCCTCAATAATATCGTTAGTGTTAGATAAAGGAATTTCGTCATGAGAATTTACATAAAAAGTATCACTGCGGTCATGGGTTTATCCATCATGTTACCGACTGCAAATGCTGGTGAAGCTGCTCCTTTAGGTTTGGCTGCTTCAAAACCTGTTACATCTGCTGAAATAACTGGTTCAGTGCCAGAAAAGTTAAATGTATCAAAAGCAAACGTGTTTAATCGTTTGTTGAAGAAAATTAAGGACCCAAATGCGGCTCCACCCGATGATGGGATACATGATAAAGCGAACGACGCGGTTTTTTCACTTCAACCGCCGAAAGTTGCTTATGAAGGATTGCCAAAAACGTCATTTGGTAATCATGTTGATTGGGTTAAAGCGCTTGATGATGGATTGTTAGATCCTCGATATGATCGCAAAGATCCAGATGTAGAGCCATTTGTTATGGATTTAGATATCGTGCGTCCGGTTAAGGCATCAGTTCCTGATGTTGTGTTTCCACACAAGCCTCATACGCAATGGTTGCATTGTTCTAATTGCCATCCAAAGATTTTTATTCCACAACGATTGGCAAATACAATAAATATGTCAGCGATTATATTGGGCAAAAAGTGTGGTGTTTGTCATGGTAAGGTTTCCTTTCCACCGGAAACGACATCATGTAAAAAATGTCACTCAAAACCAAAACCAGCTGATTGGAAACCGCCTTTGAGTCAAGCAACTGTTAAGAATCCTTGGCGATAACTCGTGCATTAGTGTCGAGTTATAAGAAAAGCTGTACAAAACACACCCCTTTTTAGGGGTGTGTTGTTTTAAAACTAAAAAAACTAAAGTAGGTTAAGTGTTTACCGACATTTTAATTGCTAGTCCGTTCTCACAGGATCGCGAGATTATCGCGCAGAGAGTTGATCCCACAAGGGATTGATTATCTGACTGAGCGATAGAAGTGGTGTAAGGACGCAACAATTACGAAGTTAAGGATGTATTACGGACTGTATTTCTGAAGGATTAAAATTTCTTGTGGGATCAAAGATCAAGTGAGAATCCGCGAATCCTGTGAGAAATGCGGACTGCTCTTTGGTTGTGCCGGTGATATTGTAGGCATCAATAGATTAAATTACCTTGGCTTAAAATAAGAGCTTTGTTTCCTCCATTACTTTATTTTTGTTTTTATCTTGAATTAAATGGGAAATAATGGGGCTCAATATAGAAAAATATGAATTGATTGATATTTTGAAATCTATCAATTCGCTTTCAAAAGCTACATTGATTTTCTTATGAGATTTAATAGTTGATGAAGTTCATCACCTAAAGTAGGTAGAGTTGGTAATACTAGTAATATGAGAACCTGAAATTATTGATTATCTCTCAGGTTAAACCCTGAAAAATCAGTTCAGAGCGAATTTATGGTGCAAGATATTGTTACTAGAGTGCTTGTACTATAAATAGTGATTTAACTGATTTATCTAGGTTAAAAGGTAATAAGCATTAATCAAGATTGTAATATTGATAGGTAAATTATCAATTAAAGGGCGCCTCCGGAAATTGATTTATTGCGATGATGGCGAGGCAAAATTAAACAAAAAAGTGCAATTTAAATTTACTTGAGTAAATGAGCATTTTGAGTTTGATTTTAATGCCGCTAGCACGCTATAAATTTATTTCCTGAGGTGCTCTAAAAACTAAATCCATTATAGCAAGTGCATGTGAAAGCGAAGGAGTCCGCTTTGTTGTTACTTAATCGAACAAAATCCATTAACTTCCTTTTAAGCGCTGTATTGATTTTTGCGCTAATCTCTTGTGCGTCGCAAGATCCTAAAAAGAGTCAAGAAGCAAAACTAGCGCAACAAAAAATTGCCGCAGAACAAGCAAAGAGAAAAGCCCAGCAATTAGAAATACAAAAAAAGGAAGCAGAAAAAAAAGCAAAAATAGAAGCTAAGAAAAAAGCGGAGGTAGAAGAAGATACGATTCAAATGCAATCCATATCGACAGTAGAGTCTCCCAAGTCTGAACAGTTACCTAACAATGGGGCCGCAAGTCAATCAACAGATTCAGATGAAGAAAGATCTGCAGCATCTCCAATGATTGAGATTGCGACTCCTGTCATGGAGTCAAGTGGTGATTTAAAGATTCCGACAGAACCAAATACATATTTAATTACCGTAGAACAAAAGAAGCCCAAACAACACCCATTTTTTGGGGTTGGTGATCCGCGAGGATTCGTTCTTAATGACAAACAAGGGCAATACGTCATTGCTGAACGAAATACGCCTGTCACATTTAAAGTTCGAACGGGATTAATGCATGATTTTTATTTGTCTGAAAGTCCAAAAGGTTGGGGCGCTGCAGCATATCGTGCAGGAGTTTCAGGTCAGTTTACCTATAATGGCGATGTGAATTTTACGCCAAATAAACACACTCCCGATGTTTTATATTACGGATGCCGCAATCACAATTCCATGGGTGGGAAAATCATGGTAGTTGATCAGGGAACGGATATAGCTTCGGTGAGAGCGACTCTTGAATCTGAACGCCAAGCAATGTTGGCGAAACATGATGAAAAATCAGTAGCCACTATCGATGCTAGGAAAGTTAAACAAAAAATTGCTTATGTGGGAATGTTGTTACAATTTAAAGGTAAAAGCTTGGGGCAAACTCAACAGGATGCAATTAAAGAGAAAATTGCAAATGCGAAATCGTTGGAATCGAAAGGTGAGTTGGAAAATGCATTTAGTGAAATTCTAATTGCAGAAAAATTATTTAAAGAAAAATCCGCGCAAGTTGGTCCAAGTGCAGAAGAAATTGCCGAGCAAAAAGAGCATTTTAATGATTTGTTAATTACCTTAGAAGCATTTATCGATTCCCATCTCGCTTCGTATAAACAAGCAAAAGAAGAGGGAAGAAAAACTGTTAACTATGATAATAAAGCAGTTGCGCAATTGGTTTTAGATGCAAACGCCTCGGCGGAACAAAATAAGTTTGATATTGCAGAAAAGAAAATTAAAAAAGCAGAGCGAATGGTGACATCCGCTTTAAATCAAATGTTGAATGAACAAACTCTTGTCTATGATTTGAATTTTAAGACACTAGCAGAAGAATTTAAATACGAATTAAATCGATATAATAGTTATGCTGAATTAATACCTGTCGCAATAGATGTGAAAAAGCCGAAACCATCTGCCATTAAATTCATGGAAACCTATCGTAAAAAAGCAGAATTTTTTAAGGATAAGGCGGAGGAGTCTGCTGCAGCCGGTAGAGAAGAAGAAGCGATTGTTATTATAAAAGATGCAACAATTGAAATGCGTCGTGGATTGAGAATTTTAGGTGTGTCAATGTAAGTTATCAATTGCAGCGATGTGTTCCCGGTGTTGTTGATTTAAAATAACTTGTAATCATTTAGTTGAAGTTGAAGATTGCATAGATTACGTTAAATATACAGGAAATCTTAATTTTCCTTATTTGGGTTTTAGCACCGTTGATCCTAAAAATCGCAGTTGAACACGGCAGAGTGTGCAGATTTCAAGGTACAGGACAAGGCGCAGCGAGGCGGAATAGTTATTCTATTCCAAGGAGTTGCAACGCTGTCATGTGCCTTGAAATCTGTGCAATCTGGCGTGTAGCGTTGAGCCACCAAATGGGTGATTTCAATTTGTGGGAAAATCAATTGAGTTTCCATAAGTTATACTCTTATGGAGCGGTCAACTGCGGTTTTTAGGTTGATAGTCAATGTTGGTATATCGAATTTTATTTTTAGAATTTTGCCGATTCTCGCTTTCCAAGTGTATCTGCCACTAGCCTGCATTTCCCACAGGGTTCGCAGATTCTCACTTGATCTTTGTCCCCACAAGAAATTTTCTTCCTTCGGAAATACAGTCTGTATTCCGCTCAGTCAGAAAATCCCTCGTGGGATCAAATCTCTGCGCGATTATCTCACGATCCTGTGAGAAATACGGGCTAGATCAATACGTAAAATGTTTTTTTGCTGTTATTCTCGACAATTCCAAAAATAGTCAATAAAACCATATTGGCTATTAATTCTATTGCTGCTTCTTAATATTTCTTTCTGTATTTGTATTTGAGTCCTTAATCGCCTCAGAATATGTGTTGGTAAATTCCCATCGAACTTTTATTAACGCTAAACCTAGATTCCGCAGTTGACCGCTTCAAAATAAGGTAAGTATTGGGTTCTAAAATATTTTTCCAATTTATTGATTACACCAATTTGATGACTCACCGCTACACGGCAGATTGCACAAATTTCAAGGTGCATGACTGCGTTGCAACTCCTTGGAATAGAATAACTATTCCGTGTCGCTGCGCCTTGTCCTGCACCTTGAAATCTGCACACTCTACCGTGTCCAACTGCGGATTCTAGGCTAAAGTGTATTTTCTTTATTAAAAGTGACATTCTCCCTTTGTATTGGCTAATAAACGATCTATTTTTAAATGCGATTTCGGTTTATGCGATATACAATGAATTGCATTTGTCGCAAAACCGAATATGCGGTATGTTACGATGTAGCATAAGATAGGTGATTAAATTTCAAAGAATAAAAATTTTAATCGCGTGTAAATAAAGGGTAATCACTGTTTGAGCTGAGTTATTTTTGTACTAAATGCGCAGTGTTCACGGTAGAGTGAATTTGAATAAACTTCGTGGATTATTCGGCAGTTAAGCGGAAACGGTTGTAATAAATTTCCTGGGTAACAATGAAAACAAAAGATAAAAGAGAGATTCTGGAATGCTAGGCGTTTTTCGGCAATTTAAATGGGTATATGCAATACTCAGCAGTATACTTTTTGCTAGCTTTTGGTTTAGTGCACCAGCTAACTCCGCAAAAAGTTTTAAACGCGGTGCGTATGAAGAAAGCACTGGTCATTTTCAATTGCAAGGTGATGTTGTGCCCATTGAAGAAGATGGCATACATGACCCAACCGATGAAGCTGTCAGAATGCTACAAACACCTGCGGAAGCAATGCTGAATTTTCCAAGAGATGATCGCGGCATTATTAACTGGGTTGAAACCTTGGACAAAGGATTAATTAATCCCAGAACTGGCTTAACTGGAAAAGAAAAAATGCATGCGGTAGATTTTGATGTCATATTTCAAAATACTGCTTCCATGCCGTATGTTAGGTTTCCCCATCGTCCCCATACCATTTGGTTAACTTGTAAAAATTGCCATCCAGGAATATTTATTCCACAACGTGGAAGTAATCCAGTCACAATGGCGGCAATTATGGCCGGGGAGTATTGTGGGGTTTGTCATGGTAAAGTTGCGTTTCCACCTTATGAGTGTAAAAGATGCCACAGGGAAGCAAGAAAAAGCGTAGGTTTACGCTACAAATAATCACTGCCTGCATAGTAAGTTTATTCCTCGCGTCGTGTGGTAGTGTTTCCAAAAAGATACCTGGTCCGGTACATCCAACTGTATGGGACTCAGCGAAATCGATTCGTTATGTAAAAACCATTGATGTTGTGGGTCTCGGCTCTGACGATTTAATCAAACGTGTATTGGTTGGATCAGATGAACAGGAATTGGTAAAGCCTGTTGCTATAGCCTTGCGTGGATCCACAATGATAATTGCTGATACCGGACCTGTCGTGATTGATGCAGGAATGGTAATAAAAGACATGCAAGAACGAATATCTCGTGTCAAACTCGGCTTACATGATAAAGGTGCAACAGTATTTTATAAGTATGATTTAAATACTGAGCGAATGACAGTGTTACGAGGCACTGGAATGCACTTCGCTGACGAAATTTCTGACATATATCTCGCCGAAGATTATACATTTTACGTCACCGATGTGGATGGCAGAAGAGTGTTAAAGTTTTCCCCTCAAGGCAAATTACTAAAAGTCTATCAACATCCCCCTAATATTTTTCGACCGATCGCTGTGACTGTGGATGAAATTGCGAAAGAAGTTCTCATCGCGGATGAAACCTATAGCAAAATTGTGAGTTTTGATATGGATAAAGCCGAGCCCAAATATGGTATGGGTGAACGGGGTAGTGGGGGACAGGGCCAATTTCGTATTATTACAGATATGATTCCCGTTCCGGATGGTTTTTTAGTAAGTGATCGCATTGAGTTACGTGTACAAATGTTAGATCGTAAAGGCGGATTTATTGCAAACTTTGGCCAAGGTATCGTTACTTTTCCAACAGCACTAGCGATTGATAAAGAAAATCGTATTTTTGTTAGCGACAAAGCAGATAGTACGATTAAAATTTTCAAAGCCGGAAAATTAATTGATACAGTTGGCAGTAACGGTTACGGGCGTGGTGAATTTCGACATATCAGTGATATGAAAGTATTGAATAACAATTTGTACGTAGTGGATAGTTTGAATGGAAGAATACAAGTGTTTGAGTTCGTTTCAAGTAGCGAGAATGTCGCATTAGTGCAATAGTTAATTCCACAATACTATCATCAGTAACTATGAAGCAAAACTGTGTGCAGGTTATTGTGCTATTAGCACTGCTACTAAACTGTTTTGCTTGTGGAAAAAAGCAATACCGTTTTGAATACAATAATCAAGCAGAAGCATTAACTTGGCCAAATTCACAACAAAATGCAAAAATTCAATATTTGGGTGTCATCCAGGGTGAATCAAATTTTGTCGAAATTGAAGATTCAGAAGGATTTGTTTCAAAAAGTTTTAGTTGGCTGGGTAAAACATTGTTTGGAGACGCTGCTCAACAGGGTTTCTATCGACCACAAAGTGGCTATTTTGACAATACGTTAAATCGTCTATACGTGACAGATGTTGGCAGTAAATCGGTGTTTATTTTTGACCTTACCAACAATAATCTCGATATTTGGGAAGGAACCGATGAGTTAAACAATTTTATTTCACCCATAGCGGTTTGTGGGATAGAAAACAATGTTTATGTCAGTGATGCTGAATTAGGTTATGTCGCAAAGTTTAGTGTAAATGGAGAGCTGAAAAGCATCGTAGGCGAAGCCGAGTTAACAAGACCAACGGGATTGGCTTGCGATGTAAAAACGAAAAAAGTTTATGTTGCAGATAGTCAGCGGCATAAAATTATGGTGTTTGATGATCTCGATAACTTTATTGAGGAATTTGGCGCAAAGGGAAGTGTTAATGGAAAATTTAATTCCCCAACACATTTGAGCATACGTGATAATAAGTTGTACATATCCGATACGCTAAATGCCCGCGTGCAAATTTTTTCAACGAAAGGAAAATGGTTACAAAGCTTTGGTAAACGAGGCATGATTGTCGGTAATTTACCTCGTCCAAAAGGGATAGCGCTCGATTCAGACAATCACATATATGTGATTGAGTCTTTTTACGATTATATGCTTATTTTTAATCAAAAAGGACAAGCATTATTGCCAGTGGGTGGAAGAGGCAGTTCGCCAGGGCAATTTTACTTACCAGCCGGAATCTGGATTGACGCAAAAGATCGAATATATGTGGCAGATATGTTTAATAAACGAGTCGCTGTTTTTCAATATTTGAAAAATAATGCAATGAATTAATTGAGAAGGTTTCATGACTAAGTCGGTAAGCATCGAAATGACTAAAATTTTAAAAAAACTGATTCTTGTAGCATGCCTTGGATCTATCTCGATAAATTTATTTGCGGCAAATCACATGGCCTCTGATCGCATATCAGATATTCGAAATACAAAACATAATTTTGCTAAAGATGACATTGTTAGTCTTCCTGGTTCAGATGAAAGAGATGTAACGTCAACGACAGAGAACGAAGTTTGTGTTTATTGCCATACGCCACATGGTGATCCAAACAATGAAGCCTTACATATTCCGTTCCTTTGGAATCGCACTATGTCCACCGCAGGTTACAATGTTTATTCCTCTTCATCTCTAACAGTGCAAAGTCAAACGCCTGGCCAAGCATCAAAGATGTGTTTATCTTGTCATGATGGCACAGTCGCAATTGGGCAAGTCGATGTACTAAACGGTCGTTTAGGGAGTGAAGTGGGGCCAATTTCAATGCAGGGCAATAATGTTAACGGTGGATTGTTGACAGGTAATTCAAATATAGGCACTGACTTAAGCAATGATCATCCCGTTGGATTTGTTTATGATTCTAGTCTTGCAGGTTCAACAGCAGGCAAAGATGCTGAATTAATTGATCCAGATGATGTGTCGGAGGGTGCGCATATTGGAATTAGGGTGGGCTCAGGTGTTGCAAATTTTAATCAGTCTGTTGTTGATGGTGGTGGCACTGCCGGCTCTGATAATCCAGTGGCAGCAAATACCAGTATTGCTGTGCCGTTAGAATCAACTGCTCCCTACAGAAATGATACCGATACTGGTTTTGTCAGTGTTGCAGCAACTGGATCGGTAGAATGTACAACTTGTCATGATCCGCATATTCGAAACCGAGATAATTCGGAAAATATAAAATTTTTACGCTTGCATCGATTTCAAAAAGCGAATCCAAGTGAAGCGCCTTTTGAGATTGACTCTGATATTAATTGCTTAGCTTGTCATAAAAAAGCAGGTTGGGCGGGATCAGTGCATGCCGATGAAGCTATTGCGACACACACCTTGGAATCAACAGAAACCCAAGATAGAGATTTCCCCGATGGAATAACCGTTTGGCAAACAGCGTGTTTAAGTTGCCATGACACGCATACCGTGAGTGGTGCAAGATGGTTGTTAAGAAAAGGTGACGGAGCAGGTTCCGAATCTGATATTGAGCAAACCTGTTATCAGTGTCATGGTTCGACAAGCATACTTACAGGTACTCCACTGGGCAATGTTGAAAGCATTGCTGCGTCAAATCCTCATGGAACCAGTGGCGTAAATGATCCAGACAATCATGTCATTAGAAGTGGGAATTTTGAGGAATCATCTGCAGATTTGAAATCTTTGCGCCATGTGGTTTGTACTGATTGTCATAATCCTCATCGAACAATAAGAAATAGTGCTTACAACGGGCTTGGTAGCAAAACTACTCAAGCAACACATGTGCATGATGGTAGTGAGGTCCACAGTAACACTGCTTCCGGTGCATTAAGAGGTGTAATGGGTGTCGAGCCTGATTATGATGGGATTGCAGATACCTTTTCACCCTTTGATAATGCGCTAGGATTTAAGGGTCTGGACTTAGATATCAAGGATCAATCAGATGTAACCACAACCCATCAAGTGTTAGCCGGTGATATTTCAGTGAATACAGATACCACGCAAATAGTCACGAAAGAATATCAAGTCTGTTTAAAGTGTCATTCTAATTATGGCATCTCTAATGCGGATTTAGCATCAAATACAAAACGAAATATTGCAATGGAGTTTCAACCCAAAAATGATTCTACACGACAGGCAAATAACCATAATTCATGGCATCCAGTCACCACTAATCCAAATCGAACCAGCGTAGTTGTAAGTGATAACTTTGAAGTCCCTTTTAATCAAGGAATTGGGACGCAGACTATGTATTGTTCTGATTGTCACAACAATGATGCTGCAGGTCCAAAAGGCCCTCATGGATCAAGTCAACCAGAACTATTAATCGCTGCTTGGAGTGAAAATACAGGTTCCGCGACAACAACAGATTTATGTTTTCAATGTCACAAATACTCAGCATACGCTGATAGCACAGCAACCCCAGGTGCCACGAACAAAAGCAACTTTTCAGGCACCGGTTTTGACAATTTGCATATAACCCATGCTGAAAAGGCCACTTCAGTTGTAGGCGCGGACGCATATACCTGTTCACTATGCCATGTTAATTCAGCCCACGGTTGGAAAAACAAAGCCTTGCTAGTGGATAAGAATGTAGCGGATGCTGCGTTAGATGCAATTTATTACACCTCAAAAGCAAAATTGGCCATTGATAACTATCGTGATGCAGGTCAGTGGTTAAAGGCGGATTGCGCATCATCTGGATGTCATACGCCATAACTTAGCTGTAAATAACTCACCCATTTTTGTGGCGATTCTATTTAATTGATATCAAATAAAATCGCTTCAACGCTAAAGCCTGCTCGTATCATGTCGAATAATTCAATGTAAATATGTCTTATTGTTAGTGTTTTGGAAGGAAGTGGCATTTATTCTGGGGTAAAACAATAAGGCGTGTAAAATCATTAGCTTAGGGTGTTATATGACGGCAGATGCACAAACGATATTAGTTGTAGATGATGAGTCTGAAATGCGATCATTTCACAAAATTCTATTAGAAAGTGAAGGTTTTAGTGTATTAGAAGCTAAAAATGGTAGAGACGCTTTAGATGTCATTGCTGCCAATGATTCCCATGTGGATGCCGTGTTGTCAGATATTATGATGCCAGAAATGAATGGCTATGAATTGTGCAAAGAAATAAAGACCACAAAAGAGACAGAAGACTTACCATTTGTTTTTATTTCTTCATTAGCATCATTAGATGAAAAAACCAAAGGTTACTCCTATGGTGCAGATGAATATGCCATAAAACCACTTGAAGCGAATGAATTAAAAATCAAAATTCAAAATCTCATTAGAATTCGAAATTCAAAAACTGAATTAAGTAAACAAGTTGAAGAGTCTCGAAATACTACCATGCAAATCATGAATTTCTATAGTGATTTGGGGCATGTGTTGGAGTTTTATAAAAAAAGTATCGACGCAAAATCGTTACCTGACTTAGCTAAGTTAGTTTTTAAGGTAACAGAAATGTATGGCTTGAGCTGTTCCTTGCAGGTGCTCGATGATGATGGCGTAGTTAACTACGGAGACAAGGGTGAGATTTCCCCTCTAGAGGCAAATGTAATTGAATTGGCACGTCAAAAAGAACGATTTTATACGTTTGGTTCACGACTCGTCATTAATTTTAAAAAGTTTTCATTGTTAGTTAAAAACATGCCAGTGAAGGATGAGGAGCGTTGTGGCAATTTGCGTGACTCATTGGGTGTGTTGTGCAATGCAATTGAAGCAAGAATAGATTCTCTCTCGACAATAAAAATTGATCATAAGAAAAATGAAATTGCTGAGTTTGTAAAAGAAATTCTTGATCAAACACAATTTACGTTCGAATCAATTGAAAAAGAAAATGTTGAAGCCATTGAGCAATTAATGGAAAACATGGAGAACTCTTTCATGAGTTTGGGGTTGTCAGATGAGCAGGAAGACAATATTCGTCAAGTTGTTGAAATTTGCATGGCAAGGACGAATGATTCATTTCAGAGAAGTCAGCAAGTGAATGCGATGTTTGAAGAAATTAATGACAAACTCATCGAAATGACAAACATGAGTAAGTAACCCGAAAGTGCAACCAACCTACAAATAAATGCGATAACGTAAATTCACACTTGGCAAAACTTGCCCAAATTCTGATTGTGGTACTCCATCACTAGCGTATTTTCCATTGGATATTAATAACGATAACCATAAATCAGATTCATTTGAAACTGAATATATTCCTGTGACTTGATGTAAAGAAGAATATTGAATTTCATCGGTAGAGTCTTTCAATAACGCAACCAGAATAAGATAATTCATCGATAGCAAGGGTGTTATGCTTCGCTGTAAGGAAAACCCCAAAATATTTTTTGAAATATAGTTTGCTAAACCAGATGCATATCGATCTTGGTTCAATAAATTTGATATGTTTTCTTCTTTTGAAGTGCCTGTTCCATTGTGAAACCATTCAGTTGTTAAAATGACTTCGTTTTCAAACTGATAATCGACACCAAAAAGGCTGAAAAAATTAATGCTTTTGCTTTCATCTTCCCACGTTAATTTGGACTCGTAACGCAATCCGGCACCTAACCAATTCGTTTCAATCTCAGCAGTCAATAGTGTTTCATCTAATACATGACCGAAAGACGTCGTGAACAGGAAATCTTCACTAAATTGTTGTAAATAACGTATAGCAGCAGAGTGATTGTTATTTTTGGAGGGTAATGCATAAACCAATGTGATGTTACTGAAACTCGCTGGGAAATAATCCAATAATAATATATCAATACCGGGTTTATACTCTCTATCTAGTACTGTTGCGTAAAATGATCCAAAGGGGTCCGAAGGCTGCCAAAATCGTCCGCTTCCCCAACTTATTGGTTGTCGTCCTACTCGCAACGTCACTTTCTCAAAATTTGCAGTAAGGTTTAGGCGGTCAATTTCACTGCCCGCTTGATAGTGAATTGACTCTGTTTCGTGAGTGTAAATCGATTGATGCAAAGGCGTTATACGGAAATGATTGTTCGTTTTGGGAGAATCCAAAATGTAATTTGAATGGAAGCTGTCGATAAGGAGGTGCGTTTCAAAGTGTATTTTTTCCGTTAAACTAAGTTCGTTCAATAAACGCAAGCTCTCGAAATGCTGAAAAGAAAAATCAGGTGTTTTATTATCTAATAAGGTATCTGTGTCGTTAGGGTAAGCAAAGCCTGCGGAAGTGACAAAAACAGCATCCGTCTGGGATTTAAATTCTTGTCCGAGAAGTGTCGGCGAAATAAAAATTAAAAGCGTAACGAAAAATAAGTTAATTGACAGATATTTCACTTTTCTTATACGGCAGATTCTTTTTCATTAATAACATCATTCTCAATCAAGCCGTCACGTAAAGTGATTATTCTTTCTGCTCGTTCCATCACGCGAGGGTCGTGAGTTGAGAATATAAATGTGGTTTTTTCTTCATGAGATAAGTGATGCATAATATCAAGTAAAGCCGTTGCATTGTCAGAATCTAAATTTGCTGTGGGTTCATCTGCAAGCACCAAGTTAGGACCAGCGGCCAGCGCTCTAGCAACAGCAACACGTTGTTGTTGTCCACCACTTAATGCATTGGGTCTACGATTCATGAGATCTTTTAGCCCAACCAATTCTAAATAATGTGAGGCGCGTTGCATTCTTTCCTTGTGGTGCCTACCTTGCAGTACCATTACCAATTCAACGTTTTCTAACGCACTGAGTACGGGCACTAAATTATATGCCTGGAATACAAATCCGATATGAAATAACCGAAACTGAGAAAGTGCTTGATCACTTAGAGAGGAAATTTTGTTACCTTCAATATAAATTTCTCCCTCACTTGGCGCATCTAATCCACCGATTAAATTCAATAATGTGGTTTTACCAGATCCTGAGGGGCCAACCAATGTGACGAACTCGCCTTGCTGCATTTGCAAATTCACATCTTGAAGTGCTTTGACTATTATCTCTCCCTGTTTATATTGCTTTTCTATTTTTTCAAGTTTAAGTAAAGTCATATTATGTCCTAAGTGCTTCTATTGGCGTAATTCGGGTAGCTTTAATTGCGGGGTAAATGCCAGACAATAGTGTGGCAAGGAAAACAATAGTGGTAAGTTGGATGACTCGATTCATCGACAATTCGGAATAAATGATGGGGTCCATGAAAGTGCCAGCGAATGTTGTTCCTTCTGGAATCATGCCGGAAAAATCAATTCCGAAACTTGCAACATACCAGTGTATGCTTCCGCCAATAATCCAGCCAAATAAAACGGCTAAAATGCTTAATAAAAATGTCTCCAATATTAACAACGCTAATAAGTAATGTTTTTGCATGCCTAAAGCGCGCAAAAGACCAAACTCTCTTGTGCGTTCTAATACGCTCATTAGTATAGTGTTTATAATGCCAAACAATATGACTAATAAAATAAATACCTGCATGACGTAAGCACTAACATCATCAAGCACAATATATTGTACTAACTGTGGCATAATATCTTGCCATTCTAATATCGCAATATTGTCTTGTTTAATAGTGGATTCAAAAACTTTTTTCCATTCTTTTTGGCTATATTCGTCATCCAAAAAAATAGCGACTTTACTGAGCGGTTGACTTAATGAATGATTTCCTTCGGCGACTAAAAAAGGTTGTGTAAAATTTATGTTGCTTATAATTAAAAAACTGTCTAATTCCTCAAGTCCAGTATTGAAAATACCTTTGACTTTTCCTAGCTGTGCTTCAGTATTGCCATTTTTTAATACGCTTGTGAAAACAATTTTACTGCCGATTTTAACCTTCAGTTTTCTCGCCATACTGCTGCCAATGAGTACACCTCGCATGTCTGATTTTTCTAGCCAGTCTCCTTGCTGAACTTTGTCGATTAATAATTTTCGATAGGGATCTATATCAACATTTATGCCCTGAATGCCCGCACCAATGGCATTATTAGCAGTGCTAGCGAGAATCTGTAGAGATACGCGAGGGATAATTTTTCCTGGAATATTTAATTCATTAAGTTGATTTAAAATATTCTTTCCATCTGAAATGAATAAGTGATTGGCTGGCGAGTTTGCAAAATCCTTGTGTTGAATGGTTAAATGACCGTCACCCATATTGATGGCATTTTTAATCATGGAATGGTGGCCACTGTCTTGTAGCCCAATGGACAACACAGTAAGTCCAAAGCCGATTGCAATTGAGCAAAGTGTAATAAAGGTTCGTCGTTTATGCCGCCAAAGATTTCGCCAGGCTAGGCGTAGCAGAGTAAAAACAGTGATTTTGAAATTGTTGTTAATCAATGTAAAACCTCAATTGGTTTTAGTCGAACTGTTTTCCAAGATGGAATGAGAGCAGCAATAAAGGCAATAATAAACATGAGTATCATGCTAAGCGTAATACTATCGGAATTTATTTGCCCACGCCAAACTGGTTCAAAAATAATTCCTCCATAGTCAAATCCATCAGGCATATAATTTGATAAATCGATGCCATATTTTTCCAGATAATATGCGCCACTTAATCCAAAAATTAGTCCTAATATGCTAGAAATAATTGCAGTAAACAGCGATTCAAGCATAACCATTAGTAGCAACCAGTAACGCCCCATGCCAATGGAAAGTAAAATGCCAAATTCCAGTTTTCTTTCAAATATTGACATGATAATCGTGTTGACCATTCCGAGAGAGGCAAGGCCAATCATAATAAAACCTAAAATTAAAATTCCTGCTTTGCTGACTTCAACCATGTCAGAAACAGCAGGTAACAACTCCTTCCAGCTTCTTACCAATAGTCCACTTTCTGTTTTTAAATCGTTATGGCTATTCTGTAAGAAATCAATTTCTTTTATCAATTTTTCTTTATATGATAATAAAGATTGATCATTTGGGATTTTTATTGCTAATTCGTGTGCGCCACTCTCTAAGACCATAAGCGAGTTAAATGCGTCAATTGAAAGTAATACGCCGGTTCTATCAAACACTGGCTCAATGGGTTTTAAAATACCCGAAACGATAAATATGCCATTTCCAATACTCCCATCCGCTGCTTGTGTAATGATGACCAATTCTGAGCCTGGCAATAATCCCATATTTTTTGCGATTTGGGCGCCGACAATGACAAAATATTTTTCAATATCTGAATCAGATTCTGATAGTTTTTGTAAATTGTTTTTGCCATCTCGAATGTGAGACAACATGGTTGTGACAGTTGATTCTTTTTGCGTATCAATGGCTTTTAAAAATACTCCACCGGAGGTTTCATTTGCGCTAGCCAAACCGGCTGCATATAACCGCGGTGAAATCGCAATGTCTGTATTTTTTCTTTTTAATTCATCAATGAGTGACCACGGGATAGTCGCATATAAATCTTGATCTTGTACAAAATCTCGTTGGTGGATTTGGATATGGCCCGATGAAATGTTAGTTGAAAAATTGGTCATTTGTGCGACCATGCCATCAAGTAAGGCGACATATAAGATTAACATCGCCAATCCACCGCCTAAGGCGGATAGTGTTAATATGCTACGTGCTTTGTTGCGCCATAAATTCCGCCAAGCGATAAAGGTAAGCATATAAAGTCGATCAGTGAATGATTGACTGGTTAGTAAGTCGGCTATCGGTTTCATTAATGTTTAAAGTCCGGGAATCTTACAAGAATAATATGTCTAAAAACAAAATCGAGTCAATGGTAAGAATGTACACGTCGTTTTGCTTGTCATTGATTGCCTTATAATTCAATAATACACATTAGTCCAAAAAATTCTGATTATCATTATGAAAAGAAAATGCGGTTTTCTCATTACTCTCCTATTCATTCCATTGTTGTGTTTTGCAAAACCCAACAAAACATTAATTGACAGTAGCACTAAGTTAAATGCTTGGTGTAAGTCTGAGTCATATGAGTATTTACATAAAAGCGAATTAAAACCCTTTAATTGGACCGTGTCCCACTATCGGCAGTTGAATGAATTAATCACAGAAGGTCGATGGCGCGTAAAAAACGATGAAATTTCGGTGCGATGCAGTGTGATTGTTGGCAAGAACAAGCATCATGCGAAAATGCTGATCCTAAGCGACGAGGAAGAATAAACAATTAATTTAACTGATCTATTTTGGTTGAACGGTGTTGCAATGGCATTTTAGAAAATCGTGAAAATCTGACAAATCAAATAACTGCTGAGTTAACCACATATGATTCATTTTTAGCAATTACACAACGCTTTTCCTTTGGTTGTTTTCGAATGTCCTTTATCGCTTCGGCTAAGGGTTTGCAGTAAAAGTTGTTGCAAACGTCAGAGCGAAAGTCTGGTGTTAATGAGCAGCCTTTGTCGGTATGATAAACACATGATCCTTTAATGTAGTGTTGTGGCAGGTCATTTGTATAGGTTCTAACGATCGACAAAATCGATTTTTTCGCATTTTTCTGAATAATTTGTTTTAGCATGGTTGGTGTTATGTAAGCGTATTTTTCGCCTCTGTAACAACAGTAACCTCGGCACAACGTACACATTTTTATTGCGATGTCGTTATCTGATGGATCCAGCTTAATATGATATTTTGTGGTTCTAAAATCTAATTCCCTTTGATCTTTTGATAAGTCATACGTTTTACTTTTGGCATGTCGAAACTGTTTAATCAGAAACTGTATGAAGGATTTTTTAACCTCTTGAGCCAATCGCTCCTCTTTAATATCAATTCCGGGAATCACGGCTAAAGGTAATTCATCAGTGTTTTTGGATTGTTCTGTTAGAATCTGTTGGTATTTTTTCTGAACTGATAGATCAACTGCTAATATCTGATTTGCCATATCAAGCTGCTTGACTAGTGACGTCTTTGTAAACTTTTTAGTGAAAATAAACTATCACTTAATGACAAATCAAATTCAAGTTCATGATATTCCACTACGGTTTTTTCATTGGGTTTGTCTGTCGGGATTAACGTCATTCGCATTGGGACAATACGATCATTCAGTGTTTTTAATTGGTCGAAAGACATAACTCGAATCACTTTTTCTTCTTCATCGAAATAAATCGACTTAATTGGTGTGTAATTCGATTTTGCAATTTCTGTAACGATTTTCCCCCAGACGACGGCAGCGTTGGGTTTGGGTTTGGATGTAATTTCTATGATCAGTTGACCGTCGCGTTCACCATTAAACGATACAGTAGAAATAAAGTCGTCTTCAAAATAACTTTCCTTAACAAGGTCATCATTGGTGAAATGACTGCCCATCCAGGAGCCAGACATTAAACTCGGAGGCACTTTTGCGGTGCGTCTGATTTTTGGCAGATAATTCCAAATACTTTCTCCGACTTTGAGTGTTGCAATACCCCGATCTTTCCTCGGTGAGCGGATTATAATGAGTGAATTTTTTTTCCCCTTTGACCAAGCTTCCATTTTCATCGTTCGATTATATCGTTTCGTTATAACAGACATTGACATGATGGCATGTGACGAATCACTTCGCCATAATTTGTCTACGTGGCGCATGAGCGCATTGGCATCATTGAGGTCTATTGGCGTATTTGCATTCACATATGGTATTGTGCAAAAAAAGCTGTATAACAAAATGAGTAATTTGATTGGCATATTGATTAGTCTCAAGCTTTAACCTAAAAAAATCAGTTAAACACGGATGTTATCTTTTAGTGCTATTTTTTGTGTTGTTTGTGAGAGAGATCCATGATTATACGAAGAAATCATTCCTATCCGCAAAATAAGCTCACTCTCAATTTCGATAACGCGTCTCTTGAGGCGGAATTTCGCGCGCTTCATAGTCACAAAATGTTGCCGCAGATTCGTATAGCGTTAATTATTGCTGCTATTTTATATGCTCTGTTTTCAATACTGGATGCCATTGTGCTGACGGATGCTCCTACGTCTACTATTGTTATCCGTTTTGTTTTTGCAGTGCCAATTTTTCTTTTAGGGTATTTTGCAACCTATCATAAATACTTTCAAGTGCGCTTACAAACCGTGGTTGGAGTGATTGTTTATTTAGCGGGTTTGGGTATTGGATTAATTGGTTTAAGTTACGAACAGACTCAAAGTGATTTATTTTTGACAGGCACATTGTTGCCAGTTTTTTGGGCGTTTATCTATTCTGGATTACGTTTTATTAATGCTGTTTTTGTATGCTTGTGTTTAATGGTCACGTTCAATGTGACTTACAATTTTTTCAGTGCCATGCCGTATGAAACATTGCTGAGTTACAACTTCTATTTGCTCGCGAGTTTTTTGATTGGGAGTTTAGGGGGCTATACTATCGAACGCTATTTTCGTCGGGATTTTTTAAATCAGAAAATTATTCAAGAAGAAAAAGACGAAAATGATCGTTTAATTTTAAATATATTACCCATGAATATAGCAGATGAGCTTAAGCGCAAGCCTGGTACTATTGCAAAAGATTATGATCACATTTCTGTATTGTTTGCAGACATTGTCGGTTTTAGTCAAGTCACCAAAAACTATGATGCGCATAAAGTGGTGACATTGCTCAACGGACTGTTTTCATTATTTGATGCGCTAACAGATACTTATAAATTAGAGAAAATTAAAACCATTGGTGATGCCTATATGGTTATAAGTCATTTACAAGCTAGCCCAAAAATCGGTGTTATATCAGTTGCAGATTTTGCATTAGCAATTCAAAAATGTGCTGCAGAATATTCCTTGCAAGCAAATGTTGATTTTTGTTTACGAATTGGAATTCATACCGGCCCTGCAGTTGCAGGGGTTATTGGTGTGAAAAAGTTTGTTTATGATGTATGGGGAAATACTGTCAATGTTGCAAGCCGTATGGAATCCACTTGTCCAAATATCAACATTCAAGTGAGTGAATCAAGTTTCAAGCTTTTAGAACCTAATTTTATTTTTGAATGTCGTGGTGATATCGATGTAAAAGGGATAGGAAAAATGAAGACGTATTTATTAAGATCACGAAAAGAAGAGCACTCTCAGAGAGATGATGATTCAATAGAGAATAAAATACAAGCCTTTACAGAGAGTCCTGCCATTTGATGAAATTTAAAGTATTCTTTTTTATCCTGATCTTTGGATTTTGCTATATGCCAATGGCAAATAGTGACGAGATTGATGTTCAAAAAAAACAATATGCTACTGTCTTAGATATTCAATATAATCCAGCAAAAGTGTTATATGATTTAACCAGTGGTAAATTAGTCGATATTGTCAATGTGATTGATAGAGTGAGTTATTTAAATAAACTCTACAATTCAGATCCATTTGATAGTGCAATCATTGTTGTTGTACATGGTGATAGCATTCCTTTCTTTGTTAAAAAAAATCAAGCCAAGTATGATTCAATCATCCAGCGGATGACGAGTTTGATGGAAGGCTCAAATATTGAATTTCGAGTTTGCTCTGCTGCTGCAAAAGTGTTGAATTTTGAATCTCGTGATTTTTATTCCTTTGTTAAAATGGTTCCCATGGCAGACGCAGAGATTGTACGGCTACAAATTGAAAAAGGCTTTGCTTATATGAAATAAGTTAATTAGCAAGGCGTAAAACCCAAAAATATTTTTGATTCCTATTCAATTATTCCAATCCGTCATACCCGATTTTATCAGGCGTCCAGGTCTGACTATTGCAAAAATTTACATACTCAATTTCCAAGTTGAATTGAATTTATTTTAACTGAGTTAAATAACGACTCGTGGTAATTCATTTGCTTTTTTTGGGGCTCCTGACAGGGCCATTTGATCGTTTCATGAGTATACTCTCGGCAAATAGTCGAGATGGGGCAACCCGTGGGCGGAGCAGGTGCGGCAACATCTGTTCTAATATGGCTCTCGTAAACAATCAATGCAGTAGTCCTTCAGGAATCCATTTTCCAGCCAGGCAGATATGTCATTGAGATGACGATGATAGCCCGCATTTCTCACAGGATTCACGGATTCTCACTTGATATTTGATCCCACAAGGAATTTTCTTCCTTCGGAAATACAGACTGTATTCCGCTCAGTCAGAAAATCCCTTGTGGGATCAAATCTCTGCGCGATTATCTCGTGACCCCTGCGAGAAATACGGGCTAGACTGCAAAACTTTGACGTTGCTCACTCAATATTCTCTCTAAATGTACGCTATAAGTTAAGAATCCAGCCAAAATCTTTATTCAGCGCGGTTTTAGGAATCGGAACTGATATTGCGTTATAAATCAGACTATCAATTTTTGCTAATAATGGGTGAATTATGAACAAGTTTTTGCAGTCACTGATATTATTTATGCTAATTTATTTTTGTTACAATCTTGCAACTGTTCAAGCCATAGACACCGTAACCGTTGACCAAACCACTGAATCGCTCAAATAATTAAATATCCAATCTATTCAGAGTGCATGCTAACTAACGCATTTGCGTAAGAGCATCACTGCAGCTATTATCCTAAAAGCCAATAAAATCAGAGTTACTAGTTCAAGTCTTTGATTCAATCTCTTTTTGAAAAGTGTTTTAGGTGCCCATGTGTTTTCAAAAACAACCTGATATCAAATCCTGATTTATGTTCTCTGGAATACTCATTTTAAAGTAAAATAGTGGCCGTTTTTCACAATGGATAATTGAGGACCCTAGTTTGACAAATCTTTTGGCCATAGCAATTGGTGGCGCTTTTGGCGCATTGGGTCGTTATGCAACGTCAATGTGGGTGTATAATCTCATGGGCCGAGCGTTTCCATACGGTACATTATTCGTCAATTTTGCTGGGTCTTTTGTTATGGGTCTGTTGACGATATTGTTAATTGAACGCTTTCAAGTCAGCTCAGAATTACGTGGATTTTTGATGGTGGGGTTTTTAGGATCTTTCACCACATTTTCGACATTTTCTGTTGAGACCATGAATTTGTTTATCGATGGTGAGTTATTAAAAGCGTTGGTTAACATGCTCATTAGTGTGTTCGTGTGTGTTACGGCTTGTGGATTAGGTATGGTATTGGGTAGACAGCTATGAATGTTGAGTCCGTTACGATTTTGAGAATTTATACCACCGAAGGTGAGCATCAGGTTAAAAATATTCTTGATTTCTTAAAAGAGAAAAAGATACGTGGCGTTTCAGTTTTTAGATGTAGCTATGGTAGTGGTCCATCGGGTGTATCACATGAATCACATTTACTTGATCTTTCATTGGATTTGCCAATGGTAATCGAAACCTTTGACGTGGAAGAAAAAATTCAAGAAGTCATGCAATCATTATCAGATAAAATAAAACCCGGTCACATGTTAAGTTGGGCGGGTGTTACAAATGTGGATGGAAAAAGTAATTAGCTATGTTGGATATTAAATTTCTTAGACAAAATATACATGACGTTGCTGAAAAATTACAGCGACGCGGGTTTTCATTTGATGTGAATGTTTTTACTGAAATGGAAGAGCATCGCAAGTCCATTCAAAAAAAGACGCAAGAATTACAGGCTGAACGAAATGCTAAGTCAAAATCAATAGGTAAAGCGAAAGCACAAGGTCAAGACATTGCGCCGTTACTCAAGGAAGTGGAAGGCTTGGGTGATTCATTAAAAGACTCAGAGCAAGAATTGGATGTCCTGCAAGATAAGATTTCCGATTTTTTGATGAGTGTGCCAAACATGCCTCATGAGTCAGTGCCAGATGGGAAAAGTGAAGACGATAATGTTGAAATTCGCCGTTGGGGTGAGATTCCAAATTTTGATTTTGAAGTAAAAGATCATGTCGATTTAGGCGAGCAATTAGACATGTTGGATTTTGAAGTCGCAGCTAAAATTACCGGCTCAAGATTCATGTCTTTGTTTGGTGATCTAGCGCAAATGCATCGAGCGTTAATTCAATTTATGTTGAATACGCATATAGATGAACATGGTTACCGAGAAACTTATGTGCCATTTCTTGTGAATGAAGCGTCACTTCGTGGAACGGGGCAGTTGCCAAAATTCGAAGAAGACTTGTTTGCTATTCGTGAACATGAAGCCACGAGTCAACAATTTTATTTAATTCCTACCGCAGAAGTGCCGGTTACAAACATTGTGCGAGACAGTATTCAAGATCCAAAAAATATTCCGCTAAAATTTGTAGCCCATACGCCCTGTTTTAGAAGTGAAGCCGGATCTTATGGTCGAGATACCCGTGGCTTGATTCGTCAACACCAGTTTGAAAAAGTTGAATTAGTGCAAGTTGTGCCGGAAGGTCAATCCCATCAGGCGCTAGAGGACTTGACACAACACGCTGAAACCATATTGCAAAAATTAGAATTACCCTATCGCGTGTTAAATTTATGTGCTGGCGATATTGGATTTTCTGCGGTAAAAACGTACGACTTAGAAGTCTGGTTGCCAGGCCAGGAAAAATTTCGAGAAATATCCTCTTGCAGTAATTTTGAAGCATTCCAAGCACGACGTATGCTGGCACGATGGCGGAATCCTGAGACGGGAAAACCTGAGTTATTGCATACTTTAAATGGTTCTGGTCTAGCAGTTGGGCGAACGTTGGTTGCGATTATGGAAAACTATCAACAGGCAAATGGAAATATTAAAATTCCAGACGTATTGCAGCCTTATATGGGTGGAAAAACATTAATTTCCCGCATGGAATAAATAACCCACGGGAATTAGAAATGTATCCCCTGTTTTAGGTTCTGTTAATGAGAAAGCAGCTGCGAAGGTGTTCGCTCTAGCTTGGGTCGACGTATAAAGTTGAAACTCCACTTCTAATGGATCGAAGTTTTTATCATCTGTGTCAGTTGGATAATCAATATTGTTGATGAGTATTGGTGTGGCACCATTCACAATAACGCGATAATAGTTTAGTTCAAATACACGGTTGGATAAGTTGATAATAATAAATCCCATTTGTGCACCTGCTGCTACCATTTCATTTTCGACATTTCCAAAAGCGAATGCGGCTTTGCCAATGACTTCGCTAAAATCGTCGGTGACGTAAAGCGTGATTAGATTGCTGATATTGGTATTTGGAATGTCGACTTCAACGGTCACAATGCCTTTGGTTGTCGAGCTTAGATTAAAAGATGTTTTGCCATCGGTGGTTGTTGCGCTTGTTGTACTCAGTGTGCCATCGCCATTTTTAATGCGAATAGATAATTCCGTACCATCCGTGACAATTTGATTGCTATCAATGGCCGAGACATTTACAAGAATTTCAGTTGTGTCAATACCGTCATTTTTAATCACATAAGGTTGGGCATTTAACGAAATTGATTTTGGTGCATCGAGGTTTTCAACCACGTTAATTGTGCTTGATTGAGTAATCCCATTGAGTTCGACTGAAAGTGTGATAGTGCCCGTTTCAATTGCGTTCAAATTGCCATTGTTTGGATAAACATTACTGACTATTGCTGCTTGTTCATCTGATACAGACCATAATACTTGGCTGCTGATATCTTGCGTTGTATCGTCACTAAAGGTGCCTAGGGCGGCATATTGTATTGATGTTCCCTTACTAATTTCCAAAATATTTGGTGTGATAGCGATACTGCTTAATTCAGATTCCGTGACTGTAATATTTATGGATTCACTGGTTCCGTTTAATGACGCGGTGAGTGAAAATGTGCCCGCTACGGTTGCAGTCAGTTTTCCTTTTGAAGGGCTTGTATTATTGATGAAAATTTCAGGTGAAGTGGTTTGCCAAATAACAATATTGGTTATATCCAGTGTGGATTGGTCTGAATATGTGCCCATTGCTGATAGTTGAATTTCAGATCCTTTGGCAAGTAATATCTGACCCGGGCTAATGCTGATAGACTCTAATACTGCGTCGGTAATTTTAAATAATAGTGTACTACTAGCAGACTGTAATCGTGCTGTGATCTGGCAGTTACCTTCACTAATGCCCGTGAGTTTTCCAGATGTTGTTTGGTTATTAGAAATAAAACACAAAGATTCATTTGATGATTGCCAGCTGACTTGATTGCTAATATCCTGAATACTTCCATCAGAGTAATTTCCTATAGCCTTCAGCGCTTTAATGTGTCCTTTTGCTAAGGTATTGTCATCATCGAATACGATGTTTATGCCATCTAATGTCGCATTTGTTGTCGTTATTTTAGTGTTGGCAGAATGGTTATTATAGTTTGCAGTAACTGTGGATTCACCACTATCGGCCGCAAATGCGAAACCATTGGTGTTAGCGGAGTTGCTAACAAATACACTCGCTTCGTTCGAAGAAGACCATAGCACGAGATTAGAAATATCTTGACGGTGGTTGTCGCTAAAAGTGCCTGTTGCACGGAGTTGTACATGTGTGCCAGATGCTAGCACAATGTTTTGTGGCGTTATTGTGATTTGTGATAATGTTGCATCGGAAACTGTTATTTCAATCGATGAGCTGATATCAGCAAAACTCGCGGAAATGGTTGCAGTTCCAGTTTGTTTTGCGGTAATGAATCCCTCTTGGTTATCACCGTTACTGATGCTCACTGTATTGCTATCACTAGTTTGCCAATTGACTAACTCATTTATCTTTTTTGAGCTTCCATCAGAGAATAACCCAATCGCGTCAAGTTTGCTCTGTGTTCCGATGGCGAGTGACGTGAGCGGTAAACTGAGCTGAATTTGCGATAAGGTGGCGTTGCTAATTGTGATATTTCGACTAACGAGAATGTTGCCTAGTGATGCATTTAACGTGAATGAACCATCTTTGATTGGAAATAAAATCCCAGCATTACCTGATCCGGAGGTGACATTCGCAATGGATTTGTCGCTGCTGGTAAAGGTGACTAAATCAGTAATAATTTGTTTTGATCCATCACTAAAAATTCCAATTGCTTCAATCTTTACGCTAGTTTGGTTGCTAATGTTGCTCTCTACATTTTCAATGATGATTTGCGTTAGGGTAGCATTGGATACTGTAATTTGCGCTTCACCAACAACATCATTTAATTTTGCAAATACATTAACCTCACCAGGTGTTAATGTATTAACTTTTCCTTCTTCATTAAACGCGTTATTTACTTGTGCGATATCGGGTGATTGACTTTCCCAAATGACTTGGTTGGTAAGATCATTTGTCAGTCCGTTATCATAAATACCTGTGGCATATAGTCGAGCGGTAGTACCAACGGCTATTTTTTGTTTTCGTAACGACACTTCAATTTTTGTTAGTGACGCAGGCTCAATTGTTATCAAACTTGTTGCACTAACGTTATTTAGGGTGACAGAAATTTCAGCCGTGCCAGCAGTCCTTGCTGTCAATTTTCCCTCGAAGCCTTCACCATTTTCTATTGATGCAACATCGTCAGCATTTGAAGACCACGTGACAATTTTAGTTACATCAACGGAATCGCCATTGTCATATGTTGCAATACATTTCATGAATTGAGTGCCATTGATGGCAATATTGGCTTGTTGTGGATTAATTTCCAAGAACGTTAATGTGGGTTTGATAAGATCAATGGTCTTAGATGAGCTAATTTTATTTAAACTGGCAGAAACGGTAACTTGACCTTCGAGCAAAGGTGTAATTGTTTTTGTTTCAGTTTTAAAGTCGACAAGCGAACTTTCAGAAAATGTCCAGCTGACTGAGTCACTGATATTTTGTTTGCTATTGTCTGCATAAATTCCAATTGCTTTAATGGTGACAGGTGTATCGATATAAAATCGATCTTCAGATGTTTCGATTAGAATGTCTAGCAATTCTTTATCAGACACTTTAATCGCGATGCTATTACTGACAGAACCAAATGTAGCGGTAACGATGCTTGTGCCTGTAATTAAAGTGCTTACATTTGGTGCAACTGAAATATCGAGTACAGATGAGTCACTTTGTGCCCAAGTAACTTGATCAGACAGATTAATCCGAGAGCCATCATTATAAATGCCAATAACATCGAGATTAACAATGGTATCGATGTCTACATGTGGATTGATAGGGTGAATATTCAGAGCGATTAGTTCTACTTGTTTTATGGTTACATCGATTACAGTCGCATATTCTTCGAAACTTGCTGTGATGGATGTTGTGCCAGTTTCTTGGGAAGTAAAATATCCCGCGGTGGTTATGTTGCCAATATTATTATCTTTTACATCCCAATTTACCGTATCCGAAATGTTCTTTTTACTTTTATCAGAAAAAATTGCAGTGGCTTGCAATTGAATTGGGCTACCCAGTGGAATGCTTTGAATGTTGGGTGATATTTCAATGTGAGAAATTGATGAGTCGGAATCGCTAATAGTTGGCGTAGATGAGGCGCTAGAACTACCACCAATGCCAAATAATCCGCAACCCATTTGGAGAATAGTTAAACTTGTAATCGTGAATACAAAAAATAAGCGAAGTAGCATAAATAATTTCTTTAATTGGTTTTACTGCAATTTAAATTAGTTTAGTTCGGATATCTCACGTATGTCGTATATTTGTGTTTGATTTAATAATTTACAGTCACGTTGGCGCTGAAATTATTCACATCATTCGATGGAAAAATAATTGCTAATGTCATGACTCTTGTCGTGAATGTTAATTCCGTTTATGTGTGACTTGCTTATTGTTATAGGTTATTTATCGTTCATTGAGATTGATTCTTGATTTTTTGGTGATAAAAAATCGGTTGGATCAAGTGGGAATCCGTGGATCCTGTGAGAGATGCGGGCTAGATAATTAGTAGGACAGGGGTTCTAGAGCCAAAAAGTCTGCAGAGAACTCAGTGCGATCGTCGCTCAATATCATAACCGTGTAAGTTATAGGGACTCTTCGTCGTGCTTCACCGTGTTGGTCTGCTTGGATGCTGGTTTGTGCTTCAAGGTCCTTCAGCACGATGCAGGGCCCATCTTCAAGGATTTCTATTACTTGGCAGAAGCAAGCGTGGTATCGCACTTTAAGGCCAATCATCTCACGCATTTGCTCTGTTGTAATATGTATCATATGCGACTTTCCATACAGTTTGTGGAGACTTATTTAAGTATAATACGTATAAAGCGTAGTTGGTCTATAAAAATTTTTATTGTTATTTATTCAGTTATTTATTGTGTTGGCGTCGTATCAGCCCAAAAGAGCGCTTCAGCAAGGAATTTTGATTCAAATTAATTAATTTATTTTAGGAATTATTTTTTAATGGCGAAAAATGAAAATATGTTAAGTACTGTCACCCCGTGGGATATGGTGGCTCAAGGTTACGCAGAAACATCAATGATGATGCTGCAAGCATACACAGAAAGAGCGATCAATTTGTTAAAGATCGATCCAACAAGTAAAATTTTGGATGTTGCTTGTGGGCCGGGCACCTTGTCTTTGGAAATTTCAAAAAAAGTGGATTCCGTTTATGCGATAGATTTTTCCCCTGAGATGCTAACTATCTTTAAAAATAAATTGAATGAGCATGGAATTATAAATGTAGATGTCTGTTGTGGTGATGGGCAAGATTTGCCTTATGAGGATGAACGGTTTGATGCTGCGTTTTCCATGTTTGGATTAATGTTTTTTCCAGAGCGAAACAAGGGTTTTTCCGAATTGTACCGAACAGTAAAGCCCGGTGGGCAAATTGCTGTGTCTAGTTGGGCGCCAGTTGGAAAATCTCCCGCAATGCAAATCATGTTTGGTGCGATACGGGCGATGAAACCGGAAATACCTGAGCCACAAACTGACATTGCTTCTCTGGAAAATCCTGAGGTGTTTCATAAAGAAATGCAAGCAGTGGGATTCAAAAATATCGATGTGCATTTAGTGTCAATAGATTTTCCTGTAGAGTCTGTGGAAAAATTTTGGTCAAATATGGTGAATGGTAGTGCGCCTATTGTGATGATGAAAAATAGCATGTCACCAGAAGAGTGGAGCGAAAAAGAAAAAATTGCATTGGCGTATTTGCATGAAAATGTTACCTCCGTGCCTACGTCGCTTTCTTCTGATGCTTGGATTGCTTGTGCTGAAAAATAGTGTTGGAATCTACTTCCGATGTGGAGGTAAGTTCATTAATTTAAATAAATCGAGGTTAGTTTAACGTGAGTAAAGTCAAAGTATTATTCGTTTGCATGGGTAATATTTGTCGATCACCCTCTGCAGAAGGTGTGTTTCGTCATATTGTTAATTCCAATGATTTGGCCCATTTAATTGAAATCGATTCTGCTGGAACTCATGCATATCATATTGGTAATGAACCAGATGGTCGATCACAAAGCGCTGCGCTTCGACGAGGGATTGATCTGAGTGAACAGCGAGCAAGAAAAGTCACTAAAGCGGATTTTCATGAATTTGATTATGTGCTTGCAATGGATAATGAAAATTACTCAAATTTAAACGCAATTTGTCCAGGAGAACAGAGTGGTAAAGTGCAGCGCTTTTTAGATTATGCGATAAATATGACGGAATCTGAAGTGCCTGATCCTTATTATGGTGGCAGTCGAGGCTTTGAGCATGTATTGGATTTGATTGATGATGCATCACAGGGATTGTTGCTGCATATTCAAAAAAAGCATTTATAAATGAGGAATTGTTCGAGTATTGTTCTATTTAACAATACTGACTTGTTATTATGTTCAATGGTCTTATGATAGTGTATTATTCGCGCTTTTTTATTGTGGCATAAGGCAAACATGTTAGAACTGAATCCCATCTACACCCGAATCGAAGATTACCAAGCGCGCCAAGATGTGCTGAGGGGGTATCTTTGACTATGAAACCAAAAGTGAACGTTTAATCGAAGTTAATCGCGAATTAGAAGATCCCGTTATTTGGGAAACACCTGAAAAAGCCCAGGCACTGGGCCAAGAACGCTCCCAGCTCGAACTGATTGTAACCACCCTTGATACGCTAAAAAATCAATTAACCGATGCTGCAGAATTATTAGAAATGGCTGCAGAGGAAAGTGATGCTGATACGGTTAGTTCTGTCGAATCCGATTTAGATAATTTACAAAAACAATTAGAGAAACTTGAATTTCGTCGCATGTTTTCCGGCGAGATGGATCCGAACAATGCATACCTTGATATCCAAGCTGGATCAGGTGGAACCGAAGCACAAGATTGGGCGGAAATGATTTTACGTATGTTTCTTCGTTGGGGCGAGCGTCGTGGTTTTAAAACGGAATTGGTTGAGGCTTCTGCCGGTGATGTTGCAGGAATAAAAAGTGCCACAATTCATTTTATTGGTGAATATGCGTTTGGCTGGTTAAGAACCGAAACCGGCGTGCATCGATTGGTACGCAAGTCTCCATTTGATTCTGGCAATCGTCGTCATACGTCTTTTGCTTCTGTCTTTGTTTCTCCGGAAGTGTCGGATGATATTGAAATTGATATTAATCCGGCGGATTTGCGGGTGGATACCTATCGCGCTTCTGGTGCTGGCGGCCAGCATGTGAACAAAACAGATTCTGCAATCCGAATTACGCACATTCCAACCAATACGGTTGTGCAATGCCAAAATGATCGCTCTCAACATAAAAACCGTGCTGAGGCGATGAAGATGTTAAAAGCCAAACTGTACGAGCTTGAAATCATGGAACGAAACGCAGAAAAACAAGCGATGGAAGACAGTAAGTCAGACATTGGTTGGGGCAGCCAAATTCGCTCATACGTGTTAGATTCTTCTAGAATTAAAGATTTACGTACGGGACATGAAACGGGTAACACTCAAGCCGTACTGGATGGCGATTTAGATCCATTTATCGAAGCCAGTTTAAAAAGCGGTTTGTAAAAAAGCTACACTAACCTAATAATTATTGGAAACTTTGATCACATGAACGAAACCACTGATGTTAATCCAGTTGAACAAATTGATGAAAACGAATTAATCGCTTTAAGACGATCAAAGCTGACTGCACTTAGAGAAGTGGACAATGCCTTTCCCAATGATTTTCGTCGTAATACCGTTGCTGGGGAAATTCATGCGGAATATGAAGAAAAAAGTAACGATGAGTTAGAGTCGAACCCAGTTCGTGTGTCTTTAGCAGGCCGAATGATGACGCGCCGTGTGATGGGGAAGGCGAGTTTTGCGCATATTCAAGATATGTCTGGCAAAATTCAATTGTATGTTACGCGGGACATGTTGCCAGAAGGCGTTTATAACACGCAATTTAAAAAATGGGATATCGGCGATATCATTGGTGCGGAAGGTGTTGTCTTTCGTACTAAAGCAGGTGAGTTATCGGTAAAAGTTGACGCAATTCGTTTGTTAACAAAATCGGTTCGACCCTTGCCCGAAAAATTTCATGGCTTGTCGGATCAAGAAGTCAAATATCGGCAACGTTATATTGATTTGATTATGAGTGAGGAATCTCGTGAGAAATTTCGAATTCGCTCGGCGGTTGTTGCCTCTATTAGAAATTTTTTAAATGCGCGACAATTTCTCGAAGTGGAAACGCCAATGATGCAAGCGATTCCCGGTGGTGCAACAGCAAGGCCCTTTAACACCTTTCATAATGCGTTGGATATGGATTTGTTTTTACGTATCGCTCCCGAATTATATTTGAAACGATTGGTGGTGGGTGGTTTTGAACGTGTATTTGAAATCAATCGGAATTTTCGTAATGAAGGTTTGTCTACGCGACATAATCCAGAATTTACCATGCTGGAGTTTTATCAAGCTTATGCGGATTATAAAGACCTAATGGATTTAACTGAAGAAATGTTGCGTGAAGTTGCGACGAATGTTTTGGGTAAAACAGTTGTTGAATATCAGGGTGAAAGTTTTGATTTTGGCAAGCCATTTAATCGATTATCAGTTAAAGAATCCATTTTGCAATATAATCCTGATTTACGTGTTGAGCAGCTTGATGATATGGAATCTGCTGTAAGCATTGCCAAGAGTTTAGGCATTGAAATTAAATCCAGTTACGGTTTGGGTAAAGTGCAAATTGAGATTTTCGAAAAAACGGTTGAGCATCGATTAATGCAACCGACCTTTATTACGGAATATCCCACTGAGGTTTCACCGTTGGCAAGACGTAATGATGATAATCATTTTGTTACGGACCGATTTGAATTTTTTGTGGGTGGTCGAGAAATTGCAAATGGATTTTCAGAATTAAATGATTATGAAGATCAAGCCGAGCGTTTTAAGAAACAAGTTGAAGAAAAAGAAGCGGGCGATGATGAAGCGATGCACTTTGATGAGGATTATATCGTTGCGTTAGAACATGGCATGCCGCCAACAGCAGGGGAAGGTATTGGTATCGACCGATTGGTAATGTTGTTAACGGATTCACCTTCTATTCGTGATGTTTTATTATTCCCGCATATGCGACCAAAATAATTGTTTAAGTCGTTTTGTTGCTAATCGCTTGAGCTGTTAAGATCGTTCGCTCATTTTTGTTGTTCAAATGAATACGGCAGCGTTTCTATCCGAATCAACGGACCATGTACTTTTGATAGGTGGAGTGTGTTGTTTTCTGCACTTGCTACTTGAATAACCGCGAGTGAATCCACTTGGCCTTCTGAATTAAATTGGGCGTCGACTACTTCACCTACACTTTGTTGATTATCTGTGTTTGATTCGTAAATATTGTCACCTGGGTGGGGGAGCTCTTGTGTGTCGATCGTAATTCGATACATGCGTTTTTTCAATTTTCCCAGATAATGCATGCGTGCTACGACTTCTTGTCCGGGATAACAGCCTTTGTTAAAACTGACGCCATTGACTAAGGGTAGATTCACCATTTGGGGTACAAAATTTTCCAATGTGGTGTGGTATATGTTTGGGATGCCAGCGTGAATATCAAGCCGCTTCCAATGTGTGTGATCAGCGGTTTTATACGAGTCGACTAAAGGTTGTTTTAGTGTTTCAACAAATGCATTATTTCCAATGGCAATCACGCGTTCAACCGTGCCAGGTAAGCGAATTAGCATTCCATCTTCACGTTGTGATGTAGCATTTATTTCATTTGGGATGTTAAGTGAAGAGCCAGTGAGTGATTTACCCGCTATGCCTAAACTTGACCATTGCTGAGAGATATCTTCTATTTCCACTTTTGCGCGCATCACAAACATTCGTAAACGTTTGCTTACCATTTCCATAATATCATTAGGTAAAATCATGAAATAGTCAGAATTTTTTTGGCATAGCTGAAAGCTACAATACATTCTGCCCTTTGGGCTGTTATAGCTATTTAGCTGACTGGTATTCTCGTTAACTAACGTAACATCATTACTGAACTGGCCTTGTAAAAATTCTGTGGCATCATCGCCGCTAATTTTTATTATTCCTAAATGCGATGTTTCACATATGACATTTTCTGAAATGTTGATTGCAGAATTTGCTGAAAGATTTTGTTGATTCATTATTAACTTTGCCTGTCACTTTTTCTGAGTGCTTTGAATTTGTGTATTCAAACACTAAATATGCAATTGGGCAATATATGATTACCCCACGGTACTATATTTGCTTGATAACCCATTGAATGATCTACTATATTTAAATGGATCTGAGCACGTTTTTCAATCCTGATCGGATGCAAATAATGTCTAAGATTATATTATGTACTGTTTCTCGATTCGAGTTTTGGTTTATGTATAGAGTAGTGTAAATTAGTTTTCTGTGACGTGTTTTTGGTGTGTAAATTTGCAGGGAGAGTTAGGTTGATAACGAATAAAAGGAAAGAACAACTCACATGAAGTCGTCACTTCAAAAAAATCGCCCAAAATATCTTGATTTACTCCGCATAAAATTACCGTTAACTGGCATTGTTTCTATAGCCCATCGTATTTCAGGGATATTTTTGATGCTTAGCTTACCTGTTTGGTTATATGCGCTTGATACGTCACTGAGAGATCCGATTGGTTATCAAGCTATCGTGCACTGGTTTGATAGTTTTATTTTTAATCTATTTGCCTTTCTTTGTTTTTGGGCGTTAGCACATCACTTTTTTGCTGGCATTCGATTTTTGTTAGCGGATTTGGATATTGGAATGGAAAAATCAGCCGCCCTTAATATGGCAAAAGGTGTCATATTATTAGAAGCATTGACTATGCTGTTTGTTCTGGGGTGGTTGCTATGAGCGCAAGAGCGGGCGGGGTTCGTCCCTGGATTGTTCAGCGCTTAAGCGCAGCATATTTAGTCGCGGTAATTGTTTGGTTCTTGTTGGTACTGGTTTTTGACGGCCCATCCAATTATTCCGATTGGCATAATTGGTTTGCGGGTTCTATTTGGAATACTGCGGTAATTTTGTTTTGGTTATCGGTGTTTGTTCATGCTTGGGTCGGTGTGCGAGATGTGATAATGGATTATGTGAGAATTGATTCACTACGTTTTATTTTATTATCGCTGTTTGGATTTTACATAATTGCATTAATCAGCTGGATGTTACGAATAATGATATTGGCGATGGGCTCATGACAATAGCACAAAGAAAATTTGATTCGTTGGTAATTGGCGCGGGTGGGGGTGGGCTTCGTGCTGCATTGCAATTAGCAAATGCAGATGCAAAGGTTGCGGTGGTATCAAAAGTTTTTCCCACGCGCTCACATACTGTTGCTGCTCAAGGCGGAGTTAACGCCGCATTAGCGAATGTGTTGCCTGATAACTGGCATTGGCATATGTATGACACCATTAAGGGCAGTGATTATCTTGCGGACCAGGATGCGGTGGAATATATGTGTCGTGCTGCGTCACATTTGGTATATGAATTAGAACATTCCGGTGTGCCATTTTCTCGATTGGACAATGGCAAAATTTATCAGCGTCCTTTCGGTGGGCAAAGCCAGGATTTTGGTGGCGCGCAAGCGGCGCGGACTTGTGCCGCAGCAGACAGGACCGGTCATGCGATATTGCATTCGTTGTATCAGCAAAATATTGCATCAAATACACAGTTTTTTGACGAGTATTACGCGATTGATCTGATTAAAGATGATGAGGGCTATATTCTCGGCGCCTTAGTGATCGAAATTGAAACTGGCGAGCCATTACTCATTGAAGCAAAAACAACATTGCTCGCGACTGGTGGCGTCGGTCGAATTTATCGTACCAATACCAATGCACAAATTAATACCGGTGATGGTATGGGAATGGCGCTGCGAGCCGGTATTCCACTTCAAGATATGGAGTTTTTTCAATTCCATCCAACGGGAATCGCTGGCAAAGGTATGTTGATTACCGAAGGCGTGCGTGGCGAAGGTGGTTATCTGTTAAATAAAGATGGCGAACGTTTCATGGAACGATACGCGCCAAATGCAAAAGATTTAGCAAGCCGGGATGTGGTGAGCCGATCAATTTATATGGAAGTGAAAGAAGGGCGAGGCTGTGGCCCTGATGGTGATTACGTTTTATTGAAACTCGATCATCTTGGTGCGGATGTGATTAAAAGCCGTTTGCCTGGCATTCGAGATATGGCGAGAACATTTAAAGGGGTAGATCCAATTGAGGAGCCTATTCCGATTTATCCTACGGTTCATTATACGATGGGCGGCATTCCAACTAATCGTTATGGCCAGGTCGTGGTGCCAGTGAAACACAGTGGAGAAGAGCCGGTTACCGGTTTATATGCGGTTGGTGAATGTGCCTGTGTTTCGGTTCATGGTGCTAATCGTTTGGGTGGAAATTCGTTACTTGATATTGTTGTGTTTGGTCGTGCTGCGGGGAATCACATTATTAATTTTCTTAAATCCAATCGATATCATCGACCGATGAATTCAGAAAGTATGGATATTGCTATGCAACGATTGCGTCGTTGGGATGATACCAGTGATGGTGAGTCGGTTGACCAAATACGTGCAGATCTACAAAAAGAAATGGAGGATCATTGTGGCGTATTCAGAACAGACGAAATACTGAAAAAAGGTGTGGAAAAGATTCAGGCAATTAAAGCTCGTTTGCCAAATGCCCGATTAAGGGATCATAGTAAAATATTCAATACCGCACGTATTGAGGCTCTGGAATTGGAAAATTTGGTTGAGGTCGCGCTAGCCACAGTGCATTCTGCCTATGCCAGGCAGGAGAGTCGGGGGGCGCATAGTCGAGTTGATTTCCCTGAGCGTGATGATAAGAACTGGATGAGACACAGTTTATTTTTTTCTGAAGATGAGCGAATGGATTATAAGCCCGTTCGAATTAAACCACTAACTGTCGATTCCTTTCCGCCAAAAGAACGCGTGTATTAGTTTCTCGAGACAATATGGAAATTATATGAAATTCTCAGTATATCGCTACAATCCGGAGACTGATGAAAAACCTTATATGCAAGATTATGAGGTTGATGTTACCACCGAAATGAAAGTGCTCGGGGCTTTGATGCAAATCAAGGAGCAGGATTCGACGTTAAGTTTTCGACGATCATGTGGCGAAGGTGTTTGCGGTTCCGATGGATTAAATATAAATGGTACAAATCGACTTGCGTGTATCACCGCGATTGCAGATTTAAAACCACCCATTGAAATATGTCCTTTACCTGGTATGCCAGTCATTCGAGACTTGGTGGTGGATTTGAGTCAATTCTATAAACAATATCGCTCGGTCAAACCTTATTTAATTGCTGATGCAGAAGACACTGAAATAGAACACCTGCAAACACCAGAGCAACGGGAAAAAATCGATGGTTTGTACGAATGTATTCTTTGCGCCTGTTGTTCTACATCCTGTCCATCCTTTTGGTGGAATCCAGATAAATTTCGTGGTCCTGCAGCGCTATTACAAGCAGCTCGGTTTATCAATGACAGCCGTGATAATGCAACCAATCAACGATTGACAGAATTGGAAGGCCCGTATCGATTGTTTCGCTGTCATACCATTATGAATTGTACGAATGTTTGTCCGAAAGGTTTGAATCCCAGTAAAGCCATTGGCGATATTAAAAAACTCATGGTTAAAAATGTTATCTGATTCAGAATGTCAAACTGAGCTTTTAAGTGAAAACCATTTGCGATGGGCTTGCCGTCGAGGCATGTTAGAGCTTGATATCTTACTTGGCGGTTTTTTAAATAACGGATATCAGCTTTTATCAGAAAATGAAAAACAAATCTTTCAATCTTTGTTGTTAGAGTCAGATCAAACCTTGTTGGAATTGTTTATGAACCAGCAAGCGTCAGATGACGATGGAATCAATTGTGTCGTCAAAAAAATTCGCAGCGCCGCTGCATATTGATATTTCCACATCTAGAATTTTATTTGTATTACTGCTTGTGTTGCATATCTCGGCAATTTTGATTTTGTCTGTATTTCCGTTTCCATCTTATATTTTATTTTCAATTGGATTTTTCATTTTTGTTTCCGCGTTATATCAAATTGGACTTCATGCTTTAAATATGGCGCCGAAATCGATAGTGGCGCTGGTGTGGGATGCCGATGATGATTGGTTCGTCACTCTGAAAAATGGGCAACAGTTTCAAGCGACACTGTGTGGAGATAGTTTTATTAATCCATTTTGCACGGTGTTACGTTTTAAAATAGATAATCAATTGTTTTCGAAAAGTGTTTTACTGTTTTCAGATAATGTAAATGTGGCAGTGTTTAGGCGCTTACGGGTGAGGATTAAAGTTACCAATTTTAATGAGGAAAGTCATTAGGTAGTTGATGTTCAATTATTTTTTTGGCTTAAAATTGTGGGTTTTTCATAGTTGTCATTTAACTCTGGGTAATCTAATGTGTAATGTAAGCCACGACTTTCTTTTCGCAACATTGCAGAATGAATAATTAGTTCTGCGACTTGAACCAAATTCCGTAGTTCCAATAAATCGTTGCTAACTCTAAAGTTGCTGTAATATTCCATGATTTCCATTTGCAATAGCTCAATACGGCGTTTCGCCCGTTGCAATCGCTTATCTGTGCGAACAATGCCAACATAATCCCACATGAAATGTCGTAACTCATCCCAGTTATGAGAGACAACAACTTCTTCATCCGAGTCACTAACACGGCTTTCATCCCAGGCGGGTAATTTTTGTGGTAATGAAATGGTATCAATGTTTGCCAAAATATCTTTTGCGGCCGAAAAGCCAAAAACAATGCACTCCAATAATGAATTGCTCGCCATGCGGTTTGCGCCATGCAGTCCGGTATAAGCCACTTCGCCAATGGCATATAATCCTGGAACATCCGTTCGTCCATTTAAATCAGTTTTAATTCCACCACAAGTGTAGTGCGCAGCAGGAACGACTGGTAATGGTTCTTTGGTCATATCAAAACCGAATGTTTTTGAGCGTTGATGGATGTTTGGGAAATGGGATGTGATAAATTCTGCGGGCTTATAACTGATATCCAGCAAAAGATGGTCTGCCCCTAATCGTTTCATTTCATGGTCAATTGCGCGGGCAACAATATCACGGGGAGCGAGTTCTCCTCGCGGATCAAATCGGTGCATAAATGGGCTTTTGTCTGGCAGTAGTAGTTTTCCTCCCTCGCCTCGAACCGCTTCGGAAATCAAGAATGATTTTGCTTTTTGGTGGTAAAGACAGGTTGGGTGGAATTGTATAAATTCCATGTTTGCGACTTGGCAGCCAGCACGCCAAGCGATAGCAATTCCATCCCCAGTGGAAACATCAGGATTGCTGGTATATAAGTAAACCTTACTCGCGCCACCAGTTGCAATAACGACAAACTTGGCGCGAAAAACGATGACAGTTTGATTCTTCCGATCAAATACATAGGCGCCTCGGCAGCGATTGTCTGCCAATCCCATTTTATGGCCAGTGATCAAATCAATGGCTAAGTGGTGTTCAAATAATTCAATGTTTGCATGTTCTCTTGCCTGTTTCTCAAGGCTGGTTTCTATGGCCTGGCCTGTTGTGTCCGCATGATGAACCACTCGTCGATGGCTATGCCCCCCTTCTTGGGTTAAATGGAATTCACTACCGCCATTATTATCTTCTTGTTTGGTGAACTTTACTCCATTCTTTACGAGCCATTCGATTGCGGTTTTGGATTGTTTTATGGTGTATTCCACCGCTTTGGGATCGCAAATGCCTGCTCCCGCGTTAATAGTGTCAGTAATGTGGGATTCATAACTGTCATTTGCGTCTAGTACCGCAGAGATTCCACCTTGAGCATAATAGGTGGAACCTTCGGTTAGTTGGCTTTTGGCAAGTACGGCAACTCGGGTGTTTTTTGAGTTAGCTAGGCTAAGGGCTAGGCTCAATCCCGCAGCGCCGGCGCCTATTACAAGAACGTCATATTGGTATTGGTTATTCATAATAAATTATTGTAATTTTAGGTAATTTTACTTTACTTTAGCAGGACGAGCCTTATAGTTGTCATAGAAAGAATTAGTCCGTGTATTATTTCACAAAATGGTCATAATATTTGAAAATTCAGTGTAAAATCATCGTTCATTTTAAAGAACTTAATTTATTGCGAGTTGTCTATGAAGGTGGCAAACAAAGCTGCATCGGAAAATGCAGGGATTGTCCGGATGAGTGAGGCTAGTGTTGATCAAAAATTAGTCGAACGAGTACAGAAAGGCGATAAAAAAGCGTTTGATGTATTAGTTTTAAAGTATCAGCACAAAATCGTGAAGTTGATCTCTCGGTACATTCGTGATGAATCCGAAGTATTGGATGTGGCGCAGGAAGCTTTCATAAAAGCCTATCGTGCTTTACCTCGTTTTCGTGGTGATAGTGCTTTTTATACTTGGTTGTACAGAATTGCCATTAACACGGCAAAAAACTTTCTGGTTTCCCAAGGACGAAGGCCGCCCGAAAGCGATATCGATGCCTCTGAAGCCGAGCAATTTGCGGTTGGCGCAACAAGACTAAAGGATATAAATACCCCGGAACGTCTGTTGCTTAAGGATGAGATCGAAGAAGTCGTTTATAAAGCCATTGAGCAATTGCCTGAGGACTTACGGACGGCAATTACTTTGCGAGAAATGGAAGGATTGAGTTACGAAGAAATTGCGGTAGCAATGGATTGTCCAGTTGGCACAGTGAGATCTCGGATTTTTAGAGCTCGAGAAGCCATAGATAAAAAATTAGCACCATTGGTATCATAGTAATTTTTAACTATATTCTGATTTGGTAATATCGGTTGTAAGTATTGAGTGATTAAAGGGTGAAACAATGTCTATAGAACTACAGCAGCATTTATCTTCATTAGTCGATGGTGAATTAGACCATTCAGAATACGACCAAGTAATTTCAAATTTAAAATCAGATAACGAACAACAAAAAACCTGGGAACGCTATTGTATGATTAGCGATGCCATGAAAAAAAATCTCCCAGAAAATCCAAATCACAATTTATTTAGTCGCATACAAACCCAACTAGCATCAGAGCCCGCATTACTCGTCCCAACAACCGAATCCTCGGAACCGAAATCGACAGAAACTGAATCAAATAACTCTGCAGTCATCGTTGAGCTTCCTCAAAATAAATCAAAGGCTAACCCATTTAAGCATGCCTGGGGAGTTGGTGTTGCTGCAACAGTTGCGATTTCCGCCATTGTTGGTTTCCAAATGCTAGCGAATTCGCCAGTCGATACGATGATGCCCACATCCATGGTTAATAATAACACTAACCAACAAAATGATATTCAATTGGTTGCAACTCCATCACCCGGTACTGAATTAAATATTGTGAATAACCCTACGCGCAAATCGACTGCTAGCGATGATACGATTTTTGCAGAGCAAAGTTTGATGGATGATGGTGCATGGACAAGAATAACCCAAATCGGTAACATTCCGCTCGGCAATAGTTTTTTATCTAATGGCAGTGATGCTGCACGAGCACATGTCAATGTTCAGCTCAAGCATAACGGTTTTCCGTTTACTCGATCCGTTAGCCATGAAAATTCTCCACCCACTAAATGATGGCATATTTATTTTTTAATGCCTAGAAACGGTTTATCTTTCAAATCACAAAACAAGTTTGTTGAGCTTCGCTATTTCGTTATTCGCTACTAATGATTAAAGAAAATGCTTTTGTAGTAAAAAAAAGCGATGGAATTGCATGGATTGCAACTCAACGTAAAAGCACATGCTCTTCCTGTCAAGTTAAGTCCGCGTGCGGTACTGCCACTCTCGAGAAAGTTTTAGGAAAAAAAAGAACTCACTTGCAAGTAAAGAATCCAAATGATTATTCAGTAGGTGATGAAGTTATTATCGGATTGAATGAAAATGCATTAGTGAGAGGATCTTTGTTGCTCTATCTTGTTCCACTTTTATTTTTATTCGGATTTGTTTTCGTGGGTGAAGCACTGGCATTTTTATATGGTTTTGATTATAACGAAGGTTTTAAAATTGTGTCTGCAATGATTGGCTTAATATTGGGCTTTATGTATGTATCATACCGTCAGCATAATTTGGTGCAACAAAGTGCTTATCAAGTCGAGATTTTAGGACGTGCTGATAAGCCAATCAATTTTAAGTGACAAATTTTATTCATGTCGCTGTCATTTGGGCTAATTTACCGATCGTGTTTTACGCACACAAGAGAATTTAATTATATGAAAAAATTAAAACCACATGCTTTTTACACGCAGTTTTTGGCTGCCATTATTATGTTTGGCCTAGTTTGCGCAACCGCTAATGCGAATAGGGGATTGCCAGACTTTACAGAAATGGTAGAAGAATTTGGTCCTGCAGTAGTTAACATTAGCACCACCCAAAAAGCGAAATCGAAATCAAAATTAAAACATGAATTCAAGCGTAGGATGCCTGATATCCCAGAGGACAGCCCTTTTGGTGACTGGTTTAAACGCTTTTTTGATGAAGATGGTGAAGGCGGCGGCGGATTTAATGGCCAAGAGCGGAAAGCCCAATCGTTAGGTTCAGGATTTATTATTTCAACTGATGGTTATGTTTTGACAAATAATCATGTCATTGAAGATGCTGACAAAATAATTGTTCGTCTAAGTGATCGCAGAGAAATTGATGCGGAATTAGTTGGACGTGATGAGCGAAGCGATTTGGCATTACTAAAAATTAAAGCGAAAGATTTACCTACAGTCAATTTAGGTAGTTCAAAAGAATTAAAACCCGGCGAATGGGTATTGGCAATCGGTTCACCTTTTGGCTTTGATTATTCTGTTACAGCAGGCATTGTTAGCGCGAAAGGCCGTAGCTTGCCTCGTGAAAATTATGTGCCGTTTATACAAACCGATGTTGCAATAAATCCTGGTAACTCTGGCGGTCCTTTATTTAATCTTGAGGGTAAAGTTGTTGGAATTAATTCTCAAATATATAGCCGTACCGGTGGTTACATGGGTGTTTCATTTGCCATCCCAATCGATATAGCCATGAACGTCGTAGACCAATTGAAAAATGATGGAAAAGTTGTTCGCGGTTGGTTAGGTGTATTAATTCAAGATGTAACACGAGACCTAGCGGAATCATTTAACATGGATAAGCCTCATGGTGCATTAGTCGCAAGAGTGCTACCTGATAGCCCAGCTGAAGATGCTGGTTTTCAAGTGGGAGATATCGTAGTTGCATTTAATGATAAAGAAATTGATCACTCTTCTGATTTACCACCCATTGTTGGTATAACGCCAATTGATAAAGACGTGCCGGTGCAAATTATTCGTAAAGGCCAGCAAACCGAAATTACGGTAAAGATTGGCGAGTTGCCAAAAGAAGATGATATAAAAGTTTCCTCTAGTTCAAATAAAGATACAACAAGCAATCGCATGGGCATTGTTGTAACAAATATTAATGATGAGCAGCGAGAGCGAATGGATTTGGGTAATGAAGGTGGTGTTGTTGTAAAAGAAGTAAAAAGTGGTGCAGCCGCAGATGCGGGCGTCCGTAAAGGAGATGTCATATTAATGTTGAATAACGTTGATATCAAAGATGCAAATCATTTCAAAGAAGTTGTGGGTGGCTTGCCGGCAGGGAAGTCAGTGCCTGTACTTGTGCATAGACGAGGCAGTCCTATATTTCTAGCGATGAAGGTTGAAGATGATTAAGTGATTTAGTTATAAATTGCTAGCTTTGCGCTAGCAAGTCTTAAGAAAAAGGCCTCTTTTATAGAGGCCTTTTTTTATATTCATTCTAAAAAAATGTTTGTTTTTGCGTCGATATAATTAACGACTGGTATTTCGTGTTGTCCCAAGCTGTGATTATCGTTAAGAAATATTCTTTGGCTTAAGACTTGCTGAAGGGCTCTTTGACCTATTGGTTGTGGATCAATATTTATAATCATTCTAAATATTTCTGCAATGGATAAATTTTAAAAAAATAATGTTTGGGAGATAAAATGAAAAAGAAGAGTTTGTTTGTATTTTTAATGAGTATTGTTGTCTTTGGTTTTGCTGCACAAGTTCACGCAACACCAATCTCAGTTAATTTTGATTTTCGTTCCGGACCTGATCAGCTATATGACAAGCTATCAATAACGCAACAAGGGGTAACTCTTGATGTTACTGCTTTTATGATGAATGAGTCTGATGATTGGATTTCCGTAACGGGATCAACTGCAGGTGTACATCATGGTTCCGATGGTTTAGGTGTACAACTTGGTTTGGGGAATGATTCAAACAAATTAGATTCTGCCTCCAATAATACGGGTACCGATCGTGATGAAGGATTGTTATTTTCATTTGATACTAACGTAAAATTAACATACATCGACTTCGCTAGTTTTGGTGTGGGTGATAGTTTTAATTTAGATGTGGACGGTAACAATGAACTCACCGATTTTCGTTCAACCACTTCGTCTGGCAGAACGATTGGTGATTATCAGTTTGCAGGGTATGAAGGTAGCCAATTTTTTATTTGGGCAGATGATTCAACCGATGCATTTTCGATAGAACAAATTGCAATCGAGTTTGATGTCGTTCCAGTACCATTACCATCGACCGTATTGATGATGATAGCTGGATTAATTGCTTTACGACATAATATGAAAAAATAGTTGGTTTTAGGTTTAAAATATTCTCCCTTATGACGAATCATGTGATCTATTGGTTTTGTCATTTGGGAGAAGTTTGAAATTGTCCGATGTCAGCATAACTCTTTAGGTATCAGGGCCTCTTTTGAATTGTGCCAAATTAATTCAATATCCTTAAGATGCAAATATTCACTGAACTAGAATGTGACAAATATGAGGTGTGATTAAGTAAATTGTCAACTAACAGATTTAAAAGGGATTTAACGAATTATATCCGTTTTTTAACAGATCAGTTCTCGGTAGTGATTGTCACTGGTGCACGCAAAACGGGAAAAGTTACATTTTTTACGAAGTGTTATATCTGATCGCTCTTATGTTAGTTTGGATTTGCCTTCGTTGGCTGAACAAGCAGAGTACGATCCTGAGGCTTTTTTACAAAGTAATCCAGGCCCTTGTATTAATAGACGAAGCGGGTACGAACCAAAGGTATGGACAATACATCTCGAGCGGCTCTCAAAAAATCAAGTTAATGAGTGTGGGAAATAACCGCGAAAAAAGTGATTAATTTCTAATTGATTTTCCTATGACAGGTTTAAACATACTGTAAATGCATGGTCGGTTTCCTGGGGAAATACTCAGGAGCCATTTGTTGGTTATCACAATAACAATTAAAAAATTGTTGGCATCGGAATTTAAAAAACACATTCTTCAGGTTGATGGAATAAATTTGACAAACGATAATATTCATCCTATTTTCACCTTATATCTCCAAAAAAGAAGCGAAAATGGAAATAAAGGCGCGTTTTTTCCACCCACCCGTATCGAGTTACCTATTATTTGGCCCTCGCGGCACGGGAAAGTCTACTTTTTTGCATGAAACCTATCCAGATGCATTGTGGATAGATTTGCTAAATCCTGAATCCTATCGCATATATCTGGCCAAGCCAGAAAGATTGGTAGAGCTCGTAGATGGTAACCCGGAAAAATCAATCGTTGTAATTGATGAAGTACAAAAAGTACCTGCCTTGCTCGATGTTGTGCATCAATTAATTGAAGCGAAAAAAGGTTTAACATTTATCTTAACAGGGTCGAGCTCAAGAAAATTACGTAGAGGTGCGGCAAACTTGCTGGCTGGTCGTTTACTAAAAACTACCTTGCATCCTTTTATGGCTGGTGAATTGGGTGTGGAATTTGATCTTACTAAAGCATTGAGTTATGGACTTGTTCCCCTAATTGTAGAGTCGGTTGATCCGACTGCAAGTTTAAATGCGTATTTGTCTTTATATCTAAAAGAAGAAGTGCAAGCTGAAGGAATAGTACGAAATGTTGGGAGTTTTTCCCGTTTCCTCGAAAGCGTTTCTTTCTCCCATGGAGCCGTATTAAATATTTCTGAGGTAGCCCGAGAATGTCAAGTCGGTCGAAAAACGGTAGAAGGCTATCTGGAAATATTGGAGGATTTACTTTTAGCATTTCGGATTCCTGTCTTTAGTAAACGCGCAAAACGGAACCTCATAAAACATGAAAAATTTTATTATTTTGATGCCGGCGTGTTTCGATCAGCCCGACCTAAAGGCCCGTTAGATCGAGTGGAAGAAATTGAAGGCGCTACATTAGAAGGTTTGGTTGCACAACATCTGCAGGCGTGGTGTGGTTATCAACAAAATGCTCATCATCTATATTATTGGCGTACAAAATCTGGCAACGAAGTTGACTTTATCATTTATGGTGAACACAGTTTTATTGCGCTTGAAGTTAAGCGCGCTGCAAAAGTTAATAATAAAGATTTAACATCATTAAAAAGTTTTAGGGAAGATTATCCTGAAGCGATGGTTGGTTTACTTTATTTAGGTAAAGAATCTTTGTGTGTTAATGAAATTCAATGTGTTCCGTGCGAGCATTTCTTGCGGCGATTGGATCCCCTTAAGCCGATTACTTTTTAGTGATGAGTGAGTTTGAAAAAATTTTCAGTTTTACTAATTCACAAATTTTGCTGTTGGTGATAGTTTTAATTTGGATGTGAATGGTGATAATCAACTAATAGATTTTTAGTCTACTACAGAATCCGATTTTTTTTGATCACTCGTTATCTGCTTTTCTTGTAAATCAGTTTATCATTATGGCAGGTTATTCGACAGATGCTTTTATCTTTGAAGAGATTTCGATTGTGTTTGAGAGTAATCCTGTTCCGTTGCCTTCGACATTAATTTTATTAGTATCGGGAATGCTAGTTTTGCGAAAAGTTGTTCAATAAAAACTAGTTGAGTCAGAGAGATTTTTCCTCAATCCTCCTTAACAAATAACGTAAATTTGTATTTAGTTGCTAGGGGGGTAGTTGATTTATCGTTCAATGTCCTTAAGTAAAAAATGTATTATTTAAATTAGAACTCCACTCTAATTATTGATGGCAAATTCTTTCTTCAAGTCTAAATTCACCTTATGCCATCTGTGGATGCATGTGGCATATGTAAGCTATTCCTTGGATGCCAAATTCTCTACTCTTTTGAATCTTTCTAAGTTTTAGTCAAAAAACCTGAGTAATAGTCGAGAGGTTTTTTAGCATAAGGGATTTCGGAAAATAACATTTTTCTTGTGTATTATTCTAAAATGGGACATAATTCCCATTATTGATCGAGGTGGAAATGGATTTGCTAGAAATTATATTGTTTTTTTTGAGGTAATAACCTGATTCGCTAATCTAAAATTGTGCAAGCATTTGTAATTACTGATTATTTTCTTGAAATCGTTTTTTAGTGCGTTAGAAACAAATAAGAGCTTCAGAAGATTAGATGTGTATAATCCACAACCGAAATAATTATGGCAAATAATAATCGATCTAGAATAAGGTGATAAAAATAAAATTATGAGGGCATAAGTAAAAAGGCAAGGTTCAATGTGAAGCTGAGCGCGTATGTGATGTAAAAAACAGATGCAAATTTAAAACAATAATAAAAAGCAAAAAAATAAAAATATCAAAACATGTGAAGCGCTCAGTTTCATTTTATTTTTTTAAAGATTACAAGCACAGATAGTTAGTTTTATATGAAATTGAGTGTACACGCTGTTAAAAATACATAGGCAAACTTACAGCAATAATAAAAGCATAAATAATATAGAGCAGCGTGTGATGCACTCAATTTCATTTTATATTTTATATTAGGAGCATATAAGAGGAAGAGCTTTGGAGGATGATGTGTAACGTATATTGGGATAAAAAATTTGTGCTATAAGTTGAAAATTTGAAAATTATTAAAATTATTAAAAAGGATAGGTGATATGTCTATACAAACAACAATAAAAAATATGAAAGTTTTTACGATTTCATGTTTGTTATTAATTGGTAGCGGTTGCGGTGGTGGAGTTCTAAATTCAAATGATGAAGTGAAGCAAGAAGTCGCTTCACCTACCAATACTCTAACTGGAAAAATTATTGATTTTAATACTCGTCAGGCGATAGTAGACGCGAGTCTTACACTAATAGTTGATGGGGAGTCTAGAAGTATAGCATCAGTAGATAATTCAAATACACAACAAGCTGGCTATTTTAAATTTGATAACCTACCAAGTGGTACCCATATATTAAAAATAGAATCAGATAATATGGCAACGGTTGAATATCTAGTTAATGTCCAAAGTTCGCAAGACAATACACCAGTTTCCACAAATCTTGGTATCATTAGTATGTCGAGAGCATTTTCAGTAAAAGCAAAAGTTACTCTAGATGAAATCCCTTTGGATGGAGTAACGGTTTTTGCAAGGCAAGAGGGGATGTCTGATCAGTGTCAAGGAGTAACGACTGGTGGGCAAAATCAAAATCCCTTTTCATGGTTAACAAGTTCAATCCATGAAGTTAATGCAACTACTAGCGCCAATGGTGAGGTCGAGATTGTTGGATTAAACCAATGCTTAAAATATAGTTTAGTTGCAACCTCGTATAATTATACTTCAACAGAAAGTCAGAAACATTTAACCACGTCAAAAATGGTAAATAGCTTATCGATTGATGATAACGTTATTTTGCTCTCAATGAATTCGAATGACCTAATTCAATCTAGTTTTGGAAATGTAACTGGTAAGCTGGTCGATTTTGAAACTAGAAAACCTATTGTCGGCGCAGAATTGTCACTCTTTGTGAATGGTAAGGTAGAACGCACACAATCTATTTCTGAACAAAGTGATGAAAAAACAGGGAAATTTTCTTTTGACAACGTTCCGGGTGGTAATTACAAGCTAAGAATCGAGTACCCTGAAAAAGCGACGATAGAATATCAAGTAGGTATACATGGTTTATCTGTAAATAATGATGTTGTAACTGATTTGGGAGAAATTCCCTTAGTCAATAAATTTGATGCCACAGTTGTTGTTTCTTCAGGTGGTAAATATGTCAAAGATATAGTTATTGTTGCGCAAGCACTACAACCAGCGAGTCATTGCAATTTGAATGCAAATTCATTTTATGACACAAACAATTCATTGAGTTGGGCGAACAACTCAGTCCTTGAGTTTCGAAATGTAAGTAACGAAAAAGGCAAAGCAGTATTGGAGGGTTTAAATCAATGTATTCAATATAATATCGTCGCTCTTGCAAAAGATGTTAATGATGACGGCATCTCGGAATATTTAATAGCGAACAAAAATATTTCGTTTTTGGATAGCAATGAGCCAATTAAAATTTCACTAAGGAATGTAGACAATGCAAATCAGATTGACCTGGATTCGCAGAATCTAGCGCTTAAACTAGCTGAATCATTTAGCGGCTCTGCCATAGCAGATTATTCTGGATGGCAATCGCCTATCAACTGGGTATTAGATAATTCTCAAGTTTATGACGGTTCACAATCTGCAAAATCTGGCCTTGTAAATGATAGTGAGTCAAGCGATTTGGTAATGAAAATAGATTTATCTACCTCTGGTTATATATCGTTCTGGCGAAAAGTGAGTACTGAGTTTGGTTTTGATTATTTTCGGTTTTATATTGACGGTGTAGAACAGCAAAAATGGAGTGGCGAAAAAGATTGGCAACAACAAATTTACTTTTTATCTAAAGGGCAGCGAACACTCAAATGGGAATATAGTAAAGACGAAAGTGAAATAGAAGGAATGGATGCTGCTTGGATTGATTTAATTGAAATCTGGGAGCGTAAGCCAATAGATATAGATTTTGAGTTAGGCGATTTTTCTGAAGAAAGTTTTACATTCTCAAATAACGGATCGTGGGTAATTGAAAGTGAAGGAGCTAATGGGTCCTCATACTCCGCTAAATCACCACTATTACCAAAGGGCGAATCATCATATATGGAAATTACAGTAAGCGCGCAGGAGAGTGTCAGTTTTAGTTTCAAAAAAGGAATAGATTCATGTTGTGCTCGTTTTAGGTTTTTTGTAAATGGATTTGAAAAGGAGTCTTGGTTTGGTATTAACGATTGGCAGAGCTATAGTACTAATCTCTCGGGTACTGGCGATCATACTCTTAGATGGGAAATTCGAAATGAGTCGTTTTCATCTTCTGATCAAAATTCGATTTGGATAGATAATATAGTTGTATATTAAAGTAAAAAAGAGGCATGTGAAAATCATGCCTCTTTTTATTTGGAGTGGTGGTATGTATGGGTTTCGAATTTTTAATGTCACATTGCTATTGTGGTTCGTTTTATTGCTGATTGCATGTGGCAGTGGATCAGAAGATGATGGTATTAGCGGTACCGGATTTGATATAACCGGCGCAGTACAAAAAGGACCGTTTATTATTGGTTCATCGGTGGAAATTAACTTTCTCGATGCTTTAGGTAAAC